>Ga0315913_1002150_pt1 | contig 22818 bp, 6 predicted proteins | sample MpolsnodulesMG_FD_207736 | JGI IMG/M metagenome (GOLD analysis project Ga0315913, IMG submission 207736) | Medicago polymorpha root nodule microbial communities from Los Angeles, California, United States - small nodules | ecosystem: Host-associated > Plants > Roots > Nodule | place: USA... | reverse complement strand
AGGAAAAAGATAAATTGTTGTATCAAAAGTAGTAAAAGTATTTGTTGTCTTGGTTTGTGTAAAAAGTCAAAATGTGACAATTAAAAAGGAACGGAGGGAGTATATTTTAAGCACAAACACATAACCAAACTATTCTTTACAATAACAAAATTTAATAACAACATTTTGTTGGAAATTGTGCATTCAATATTCTAGAAATTTAAAATCTTATATTTTCAAGACAAAATTTATGGTTTGATTCCATTTATAGATTTTTAACTTGTACCCTTAAGGCACAAGTTAACACTACTATTTATATATGTACCAATCATTTCTCCTTGAATGCAATCACAACTAATAATAAATTTATGATTATAATTTTTACTTTTTTTTGGGTATGTCATTCATTAATACTAACAAATAAATAAAAATATAATTCAAAATGCATAAAATAATTTAGCAACCAAAAGTATATATAAAGAAAGAGAACATGAAGGGGAAACATTGTATTATAAACATTTTTTTAATGTGAATACCAATGAAATAATCAGATTTAATTTAAAAATGCATTGCAACATTATGATAAGACTTTCGAACTTATTATTCAAATTTAGTGGTGGATAAATTTTAGAATCTATAAAAGAGATGTATGTTGTTTTTTAACATTAAAAAAATGTTAAAGCTAAATAAACAACACACGTGATAATTTCAATGATTCGGCCACCACAACAAGAAAATGCATATCTGATAGAAATCATATCAAGGTGTATTACTATTAAGATAAATATACAACGCACGTGATAATCTCAATGCTTCAAATGTTGAATACATTAAGCAAATAAACAACACACATAATAATCTTAAAGCTTCAAATGTTGAAAACATTAAAGTTTTACTATCATTAGGGTTTTACTTTTAAATGTCATAGTACAATTTTGGTTTGGTTTCTACCATCGTTCTTTTACATTCCTCTTTTTTATTCCTTTTTAATGGTCGTTGTATCTATGCTTAGAGAACCAGTTGCCATTAAGAAAAGATTCTACAACTTATTTTCACCGATTAAGGAATAAATTAACTTTGATGCATCAAATGCAATATTTAAAATTAGTATAAGAAGTATGAGTTTGAGTCTATTGTTATTATTTTGTCTTGACTAAAAAGAAGTTTAGAAGTTCAAACAACTAACATTAATTTTTGTAGTAACCTAAATAGTTAGTTTACAAATTATTCTTGTTTTCTATTTACCTAATTGTTGTATATAAGTTCCACTTCTAATGAAATGAGAATCAGTTTTCGTTAAAAAAATTGCAACTCATATGCTTTAATCCTTGTAAAAATTACAATTATTATTGCAATATTGCTAGTAACGGACATGAGTTTTTCTTACACATTTCAATAGTTACAAAGGCGATCAACAGTTGAGCTAAATACAAATAATTGTAACACTAGTCAAAAGTGTATTAATATGTAAACATGAAGGTGAAATATTGTATCGTAAACAAATTTATTTTTTAACGTGAAAACCAAAAAAATAAGCAAATTTAATTCAAAAATGTATTGCAACATTATTCAAATCTTCTACGGTAGACGAAAATATTGAGATGAAATTACCACAAAAGTCATAGGGTATAAAAATCAAATTTATATCTTCTTTTTTTTTGAAAGAAATTATATCTTCTTAAATAATAACAAATATATTATAAAGCAAAAAATAAATAGATATATCAATCTATTTCGACCAATTGCCATTGATATTGTTACAATTTGTTCTCCGTCATTTGTTTCAACATTATTAAAACCTATCAATCCGATTTTCTATAGTTTAGAATCACTGCTTTTTATGTTTACAACCTTGCTCTTATTCTCATCAAATGAAACATACTTATTTAAGAAATTAGTATAATCAAAATCTATAGGTAAAATAAAACCTATTAATAAGACATATGTTAACATATAATTTTTGGTTTAACATAGACCTACAAAGTCATGACCATAAGTTATTATATCAACAATGTGAAAGAAAAAATAAATAAACGTTATATAGCTTCAATATATCCATGTGAATATATCTAAAGAATGGTAATTAAAGAATACATTTTTTTGTTAATATATATCCGGTTGATTTAAAATCAAATCATTTTTACTAATTACATAAATATATATTATAGTTACTATAGTTTTTTTTTTTTTTTAGGGAATAGTTACTATAGTTATACACCTGAGTTGTAAACATAATATTTTTTCACCTAAGTAAAACTTCAATAAATACACTCTGGAGTAAAAAAATGTATAATTTGAAATTGAAGAAAACATTTTAAAATTATTATTCAATATTCGAAATAAACGGTTGTAAAAGAGTTTGTTTTGAAATCCATTGTATCACTTGCATTCTGATGCTAAGAAAAACATAAAAATTGGTTTAATGACATATGCTCGGAAAGTGCACGTGGATGCAAACCTAACTCTATGTGCAGGCATTACAATCTACACAAGACTTAGTTCATATCCCTTAGATAAAAGTTGATGTCTCGCACTTTCTAGATAAACATTTCATTTCCAAATTGCACACCGGAAAAATAATTAAGAACAAAATTAGACCAAAAACATGATGAATAATAGATTTTATATATATTCAGTCAATGCAAAAGTATTGAATTGAAGTCCTAGCTAACTAAACTTAATCCCAACACAAAGAGAGAATTAGTTACCCGTAATTGAAGTAACTAGTAAAAAGATGAAAGAAAGAAGAACATGAACAAGCTTGAATCTAAACTCTAAATGACCTCTTATGATGAAGAACAATTTTTCCCTGTTTTTCTTTCACTAAAACGAGTCTAGGTGTGTAAAGAGTTATACTAAAAACTATTTACGAGTGTATTTATAAGTGGCAGAAAAATGTAGTTTTGCTGGATGAAATGTTGCTTGATAGACTTTTAGCAAGTGTACTAAAAATGCATCGAAGTAATAAAATAAGTTCGTATCCATGAGGACTGTGTTAATCTCAATTTAGCAATAAAGTAAATATTTATGATGTATAAATTATTTTGTTTAGATTTGATTTGATTGCATAAAATTAAATAACATAAAATAAAGATTCGGTTAGAAAATATATATTTGGTTAGAAAATATGAAGAGAGATGAGATCAGGTCTGTCGAATCCTCTAGTGTTTCCCTAATTGGTATACTGCACCTATTCTTATGAATGATTCTCTAGTTCCACGATAGTTAACAAAATAGTCCTAATCAATCCCTTGAGTTAGGACCCTCTTCTCAAACTATAGCCCCTAATTCCTTAGGTGGTCTAATAATCTTTGAAGGTTTTAAGCACGTTAACCTAATATCACTAATAAACGATTATCCATTCCTATACAAACCATGTTTATTAGAACAATTCAATTAGGTCTAAGTCGAAGGTTAGGGACAGTAGTCATTCGTTCTCACGAAATCATGTTTATATTTGATCAGGATATAAAAAGCATTAAGAACAATTGAATTGAATAAGAACTAGATTGTCATTCATAATAAATAGAGTTTCACAGCAACATGGATCAATTAGGGTTACACATATTCATCTCGGACCTAATCTCTGAGAGATTTAGCTACTCATAATCGAGTTTACAAATAGCATAATCAATGAAATAATTAAAACATACATGAACTGAGTAAAGGATGATGAAATCGCCCTTCAAGCAGTCTTCAGGTCTCAAAATTGCACTTTTGCTCTCCAAAATCGTAACCCTTAATTTTGGAATTGGCTTTAGCTTAAATAGAAAATATTTTCTGCGCCTAAAATCGCGACACGCCTCATAAAATCGTGCCACGATTCTGCAAAATCGCGCCACGCCACCAGAAATCGTACCACGATTTCAGTGGCAGAACCAAACCTTCATTCTGGTCACAAAATCGCGCCACGCCACTCAAAATCGCGCCACAATTTCCTATTTCCAGCACTTCCAGAATTTCTGCTTTTCACACCCCTGGTTACCTCATATTGCCTCAGAACTCTATCAAAATGTAAAAATAAGTCCTAAAAATTACGTAATGACAGCATGTCATCATTGCTCGCCCAACAACTTCATGTTTCTTCAGATGGAGAGAAAAGACAGCTCATCTTTCAAAGTCACTAACTGTCATACCTCAATGGGAAAAATGTTGCTCGTCCAATGAAGCTGCTCTTGCTTTTCTCCCTGGAACTCTTTGTCCATGCTCGCTCTCAGCTCACTCCCAGCTCGCCCAACGAAGTATTTGGCTTACAAAAATGCGGACTTCTCTTACTTTGCTCGCTTACAACTTGATATGGCTCGTCCAACTAATTGCCTTGTTTGGTGAGTTCTTCCTTTTGTTCAATCTCGCCCTTGGGAGACTTGTTTGCCTCCCGAACTTTGTTTATCTGAAATATAACGTTACTTCCGAACTTCTAAAATAAAGGAGTCTTAATCATACTCAATCTTATTTAATGAGAACTAATTAGTCATTGCCTTTTCTTATTAACTCGCCCATATTTTCTACTCCCCTTCCTATTCTTTTCATTCTCTTATTAGATTTGAAATAACATTCTTACTTGATTATCTTGTGTTTTTAATCATTTTCTCCCTTCTATTAGATTGAAACCAAGTCTTCCTACTATTTTTCTTAAATTGAAATTCGCTACTTCCTTATTAGATTTAAACTAACTCGCCCACTTCGCTCTTCTTATTTTATATTCCTTCTTTTTCTCCTACTAACTTGAATTTTAACTTGCTTGGTATTTTATTTTCTATATCTTTACTTCCTCCTATGAAGTTGGAACTAAATCTTCTGCTCAATTTTATTCTTCTATGTGGGTCTGACGTTACTAGTCTATTATTTATGTTTTTATTAAACAGTTAGTTCAATTTGCAAAGTAAATGATGCATGAAAGGGGTTCCCAAGAAAGAGAGGTGGGTCACTTGGACCTCTTAAATACCAAGAATTTCCTCACCAGAATCCCTCATATGTGATCTTTTAACAATACTACACTTTACTTCTGCCACGGGTACCTAAAGTAGTCTTTCTTTTATTAACTTGGTCCTATGAGTACACTTTACTCTGACAATAAATTCTCTTCAAATCAAACAGTATATTTTCTCAAAATATATTCGGCTATAAATTTTCTTCAAATCAAACAGTATATTTTCTCAAAATATATTCGGCAATAAATTTTCTTCAAATCAAACAGTTTATTTTCTCAAAATATATTTGGATAAATTTTCTTCAAATCAAACAGTATATTTTCTCAAAATATATTTGGCAAATATTCTATCAAAATATATTGGAAAATAAATTTTCTTCAAATCAAAAATTATATTTTCTCAAAATATATTCGGCAATATTTTCTTAAAATATATGTAATAAAAAAAGAAAGATGAGTAAAACCGTTGTCCATGGCGTTGTTGGCATCGAGAGAAACCATGATGAATCCGCCTGCTCATAAGGATGACTATGATGATGATGATGAATTGAGCTCGTCTTGTTGGTTGGATCTTCCATAGCTAAATAGATCGAAAGTATGTATATCCTTCATTTTCGTGTGATCATGTTCCCTTTGAGATGTGATTTAACCCAGGTTTGAAAAACGACGATGAATTCTTCCTGGCGTTAATGGTGACGACATGCGATGAGGAATCGATAGCACCTGGTGATTGGAAAGATCGATCACTTCGAGGGAGTTTGATGTTTGATCATTTGATGGCTTCGTAGGAAAATTGAAGCCGAAGCTGGTTTGATATTCGTCAGCTCCTCTCTTTTGAGATCGACGGTAGGTTCTTAGGTTTATGAGTGTGGTCTAGGTTAGTTTTACTATTTTCCACAGACGGCGCCAATTGTACTTGCAAAAGTACAATAATAGAATCTAGGGTTTGGACTGTTTATGTGATGCCTTGAGAATGCTCTCAAGAGCGGTATTTATAGCCCTTTGTGGGCTTGTATTTATGTGACTTAGGCTCCAAGTAACTTGGGCCCTAAGTCGGTTCCAAGGGTTTCTAGATGTTTTTAGAAGCATTGGAGGCGGCGCCCATGGGAGGGCACGCCTTAGGGCACTCAGGTCCTTCTGGAGGGAGTCGGGGCCCTTTTAGAGGGATACCAGTCCTTAGAAGTATATTTGGCAGTCCAGCCTTGTACCCAGGTTCATTATAACTGTGTAAATCTAGTAAAAAAAAATCTAAAAAATGTGATGAAAACTAGATAATAGCAATTTACTGGCCTAAAACTATAATTGTTATGTATTTACAATAATTTGAGAGTTTTTACCTAAATTACATGCAAAACAAGTTAACAAATACTATAAAAATTAACGTGATATTGACACTTATGAGATACCTTGCTGCACTTTCTGGATAGTCAAAACTCGTAATTATGATGGATTAGTAAAATAATACAAATAAAAATTCATTGTTTTAAATAAAGCAGTTGGAATCAACATTAAAATAATTGGTGGATAGTTTTTTATAAACTATAAATTCATTTAAGCAATTGACATTAATATAGTGAGGAAAATACTACAAAAATCATACTAACATATAATAGAAATGGAAATGTTAAAGAGTGACGTTAAGACATTAATTGAAAAAATAAAAATAAAAATATTATATTGGAAAATGGTGACAAGTGATGAATTTAACTTTTTCAAAGTTAAAAATATTGTTAAATTCAATACAAACTATTACTTCTGATTTTCTTAACAAGTATCGTTAACTTATAAAAGTCAAATTTTATATCTACTCGACTAATGACAAATACATATACCAACGCATACTCGACTAATGGCAAATACATATACCAACGCATTTTGGCCCTTTGACTTTGTTACAATTTGTTCCTATCTATTTGCTTCACGTTATAAAAAATAACCATTTCGTTAAGAATCACTATTACCTCTCCTATCACTCTCACTTGTATTGATACAAGAAATCAACATAATCAAGATTGAGATGCAAAATAAACATAATAGTAAGACATATTTCCTGGGTCTCGAATTCTAAGCAAAAATAGTTGGGAAATTTTTTTAATGTAATTGCTTTAAAATATATAGATCAAATACATCAACTTTATTTTGTTGAAATAAGCTTTTAATTTGTGGTAAAACACAAAGTGAATTATGAAACCAAATTGAAAGAACAAGAAGAGAGAAAACTGGGATTAGGAAGGAAAAGAGAGATTATTGAAATGTAAATTTATTGAATGGAGAAAGATGTCTATAAGTGTTCTCTTTTTTTTTTTTTGTCAGGTAGTGGCTAAAATTCATCTTATAAGGTGAATAAGTGGGGTGTCCGGAGTTTGAACTCCAACCTCTGCATATAATAATGCATTGTCCTACCAATTGAGCTATACTCACTAACTAACCATGGTTACTTGACTACCAAATAAACCTTACGATCAAATTAATTTCCAACTAACTAACTCAATCTTACTCACCAACTTCTAACTAGTTACTAACTTCTAATAAACTCATGTTAATTGTATATGCATCATAACAACTTTACATTAGATTAACGAACCAACGCATCATGTGATGTTCCTCTGTGTTAATCCTCTGTAGCATATGATCCTTTAGACATCTGGTAACTTTTTGGACCTCTAGAATGAATTATTTTAATTTCAAACATGTTTGACGAATATTTACTTATAATTTGAGACAGAAAGAACACGTCAATAAATAATAAAAGTAACAAGACACATGTCAGAAAATAAAAGGAGGTGGTGGTACGTGGTTGTTTTTTGCATGTGGTCGTGTTTTGTTGCCAGAAAGTCTTTCACAAATGTATCATTCTTTAGACCCAAAGACAAAATACCTCAGTCAATAATATACTAATTCTATACAACGCACTTACTTTTTTTTTTTTGTCAAGTAGTTTAGTGGTCAGAGCTCATACAATTTAATTGTGGAGAAATAGAACGTCTGGATTTCGAACTCCGGCCCTGCATATAATATACAATATCTCTACCAACTGAGCTAAACTAACGAGGATTTAAGACACTTACTTTATCATTTGAAAAATTGGATCTCACGAAAATTATGGAACCTTCCTAGTTTTGTATGATGAATTTGAATTTGAATTAATAAACAACTTTACGTTAGAAAATATGTGTTAGGGATATAGTATTATTTCTTTTGATATCATAGTGAGATAAGTACAAAGTGAATTGTTGGTGGCTTAACTAGGAATCAAATCTCTTTTCTTTTTTTTTTCTTTTTCCGGAAAACACTTGTTTGAATGGCCTTCAACTACTAAGAACGCTTGTGATGTTGTCACTATCAATAAATTCGCGATGTTAAGTATTATCCTTCATTCAAAAGATGATAGTTCAATTTACATAGATGATTGTTGTTTAGGTCCCCATGTTGCCAAAGCTGGGGAAAAAAAGTCGATCGGAACGTGTGTTCCAATTATATTTCATTTGTGCCATCGAAAATTATCTTCCGATGTATGAGGGGGCATTTTGCAGCATTATGAGTATGAAAGAAGGAACTTTTCCAGCCTAAAAACCACTTTGGCAATAAACATTCTAAACAAAACATAGTTTTTTAATGTCCAAATGTGTATTTTAAGGTAAAGTTGCTTTAATGAAGAAAATGATGAAACTTGAACGTTAAGTGGGATCCATTTGAACACCTGGGAATACCCTGAAATATTAAATCCTTTCATTTTAATAAATATATTTAAATTAAACAGCCAATTGTAATATTAAAATAAGTGGAATGTCTTGATAATTTTACATGTAATCCCTAATTAGCATATTCTGCCCATGTTTAAAAAAGCATGAGTATAAAAAAGTACCCAAGATCTCTAACTCTAGAGGCACATAGTTGCTTGATTCAACACTTGTTTGAATTCTCATTTTTATATTCACCCCTCAACTAAAACTTTTGTTCTTTCTTGGTTTGGATGATCATTTTCTGAATGTGTGAAATATTGGATGAATGTTCCATGACAATTGTCGAGGATTTCTTTACGAAGGCCTGGATATTTGCCGGAAATCATTCAGATTTGTGCAGAAAACCGTTGGACGAATCTACCTCGAGTTAAGCAGCAGATACAAACCTAACATAAAAATAAATACAGATACAATGTCAAGTTAAACTGGTAACTGCTATACATATAGTCCTAGTTTAGGCGTCATAATCCCGGTTTGGAAATAAAGAAAAGAAAATATTTGTCTTCATATCTTATCAATTTGAGTTGGTCTACGGAAAACACATATATAATGACTTCTAATGAATGAACAAAACAAAATATAAAGGTTTATTGAAAGAGGACCATGACCAAACTCTTGTTTGCTCGTCAAATGGGTGGCAATGATGCTCCATTTGTGGATGTATCAGATATAGGATGAATGTGTTATGGCTACTGTCGAAGGTCTCTATAAAATCCTGGATGTTCCCGCCATCATACACATTTGTGGGGGAAAACCATAGGACAAATATACCTCAGGTTGAGAAACACAAACTTAACATAAAAATTTGATTAGTAGAAATACTGTGTCAAGTTTGATGATGTTTGTTTTTTTATAATCGAACAAAGTAGTAAGGAGAAGCAAAAAATAGTCAGGTGTGGATGAGATTTTAAGACACTAACAATGAGTTGGTCAATGTTAGCTAACAGACTACAATGATATTTCTATTATCTGGATGATTTAGGAACAGATAAAACAAAAATTGGCTTCTAAATTATTAGAACTTACTGCATGAGAATTTTCTAAAAGTGCATAGGGAGTACACATGATAAAAGCCTAACTAACTGACAACCAACTTGTCAGGCAAGCTATTTTAGTATAATAGTCTCGAGCTGATAAATAGAGTGAATATAAGAAAACAATTATTCATGTGACAAGATGCGACAAATTTAAGACTCAAAAATAATTTTAAGGCCAAATCTGAAAGATCCTTCCCAACATAGAATATGCTAAAATCACATATACTTTCACAAAAAAGAGGATTTGTATGAACTAAGGGAGGGGGGAAATGGTGTAACAGTTGTAGTGTAGGGAAGGGAAGGCTTCAAAACAAATCTCTTGTACCTAGAAAGGACTTGGGCAAGCATGGATTCGGAAAGAATAAAATATCTCCATTCACTAGCTCAGCCACACACCAACGCTGTGAGATTGAAATTGAATTATTTTATCAATCACTTCATGAGCCACATCTATTACTGTCTCTAGAGGCCATTATTTTCATTTGGGATTTAACATGGCAATGTTACATAAACTTTTGCAACATTAATAAAAAAACTTGGAAAGAAAGATATAACATATAAGCATTGGACCATGCACATAGTGAAAGGAATAAAGCTAAAAACCAATCAAAGGAAACTTACGCCACTGCTGCTGCTGCAATCTTGGTGCAGGCCATCAATCACACTTGAAACCATTGACAGATCTGCGAACAAGATAAAATAATTCAAAAACAAAGAGAGTAATAAATAAATAAAAGCATTTGCCTTCAATTTGAGGTGATGTTTAAAAAACAGAATGGCTTCTATGTAGGAATGCATGCAAACACAAAATAAAGGTTTATAGAAAGGGGACATGATTAACAAGTGGTGAATTGCAAAAAAGAAGTATTTCAGAGACTCACCAGGACAAGATACTCAAGTGATCAATTCGTTGTCGATAATTATGGAGGAAATTTCAGCAATCTTACGCCACTCTTTTCCTTGCTTCCTCTGCAAACTTGCTACCAATAATGGACAACTAGTGATGCTTAGTACAGAAAGAGAGGAAGGAAATCCCACTTTTGGCAACGACTTGAGTTTGGGAGCAATAACAATCTCAAGATTTTGGAGAGAAGTGAGATGTTGAAGCCACTTCCCGTCAATGCTTGTATCATTAAAACCACAGATGCATAGTGTCACAAGCGATGCAGGTAGTAATGGCCGCATCAACATGTTCACAGTATCATTGCCGTTAATTCGCAACACTGAAAGACATGTAAGATGTTCCCAAGTTGGCTCAATGTTCTGTATAATCCCTCCAACAGAACCAACAGTCAGTTCCTGTAAACTGATAGGCAAATCATCTATGTCAAAGGATTGAAGAGTTGGCAGATTATCAATTTCCATTTCTTGAAGGCCTGTTAGACTGTTCATTTCTTCTGGGAGTGAATGAAGCTTCTCACATTTCCACAGTGCAATATAAACAAGGTTTGGAGTTGCCAATCCACCTGAGGGAAATGACTCCAGTTCATTACAGTCCCATATTTTAATGCTTCTAAGAAATGAAAGACTCTTTTCCGACGCGTCTTCTGCAATTAATATCGATTTCATATTTTTACAACCCTCAATAAACAGTCTCTCGAGGACAGGGAGAGCGCCCAAGGTAAATGATATCATTGAGGGTCGCAAATGTTCAAGTACAACACTATGAATTTGTGAATCTGAAAAAGTACTACCACAATCCCATTCTAAAGCTAACTCATCTATTTGTTCTTTCATCTTCATATTGGCTAGAGAAGCTTCAAAGGGGTCATTAACATTTTGCAACTGTGAAATGGAAAGTTTTCCATGTAGGTGGGGAAATTTTCCTAGCTCTACAATCTTCATCCCACCATTATGTTTACTGACAGCAAAGTCAGATAAAGTTTGGAGATTTTTTAGTCTGGCTATTTGTACGGGCATCTCCCTCAATGCAGTGTCACTAACATCAAGGTGGCGTAGATTTACCAATTTTCCCATGTCCTCTGGCAATTCAGTGAGCTTTTTACAGCCAGACAGGTGCAAGAACAGCAGATTGTAAAGCTTGCATGTTTCATAAGGCAATCTTTCAATATTAGTGTGAGAAAGATTTAAGTACCGCAGGTATAACAAATTTCCAATTGAGTTGGGAACCTCGGTGATACTCTTGTAGTTTGACAAAGACAACCCACGTAACTGTTCCATTGTTGGCAGCAATTCATGTACCACCTTGTTCGATAATGAACATAGAGGCTGTTTTTCTTGTAGTGGTAATGCTAGAAAGGTTCGTGTAGATTTGACTCCAGGCAGTTTATCAAATTTTTTAAATGAGTCGTATAACCCCCTGTTGTATGACAAATTATGTGCTTCATTTAGGTTGTGTCCTTCCAACCCGATACAAGATGGAAACGAAACCATTGTAGCTAAATCATGGAAGAGGTCATGCATTTCAAAGTTTTCTTCCTCACCATCAATATATCGTCGTTGTATCAACGAACTTGACACTAGTACATCAAAGTATTCTTCTCCAACTTCTTCCCAACTTTTCTGAGTTGTGGAAGATTCCACTAAGCCTTCTGCAATCCACAACTGAACTACCATCTTTTTTTCTAATATGGACTTCTTCGGAAAAATTGAACAAAATCCAAAGCATCGCTTTAAAGGAGCTGAAAGAAAATCGTAGCTCAATTCTAGGGCAGGGCGGAGCTCATAATTTGTCAATTCCCGAAAGCGATTTTCTACCACATAATTCCAATAATCTGGGAAAAATTCAGTGCGGATAAGAGTCCCAATTGCTAGTGCAATTAATGATGGTAATCCACCACATTTTTTGGCAATTTCCCTGCCAATTTCTTCTAGACTGGATTGTTGTTGGTAGTTACATACTCCAAATGCATGTTTTACAAATAAAGACCGGCAATCTTCACTTTCCATAGGTCTCAAATAGTGGACAGAAAGAAAGGTTTGCATGGATAGTGCAACTCTATCATCTCGTGTAGTGATGATGATCCTACTTCCCGTTTCCCCATCATTAAAGATGTCCATCAGATATATCCAATCGACAGGTTTTGCATCCCACACATCATCCAGTACAAGCAAACAATTTGTAGTGCTTAAAATTTGTTGCAATGTCACTAATAGAAGATCCCAGTAAATGGTAGTCCCATCACTAGTGTCATTTGTTAGAGTGTTGAAATTTTGAAGATGTTGAGAATTCAGATTATCACTACCAACTGTTTGTGAAGTAATAGATTCAAGAATGGTTTCCAAAAAGTTGGAAATATTAAAATCTTTTGAGATATATACCCAAACTTTTAACTCGAATTTCTCCTTAACTTCGGGATCATTGTAAAGGACTTTGGCAAGGGTTGTTTTGCCAATGCCTCCCATACCCACAATAGAAATAACTCTTATTTGACTATCACCATCATTAGACAATAAAAGATCTTTAAGTTTCTTTATATCACTGTCTCTTCCATAAATAGAAGACTCGTCAACCACAACAGAACTTGCAGGAGTTTCATGCCAAACACTTCTGGATTTGTAAACACCTAATCCACTTGGTGGTTCTCTTGAACTTAAGCCTTCTAATCTTTCAACCAATTTTTGCAGTTTAGAATTAATCACTTCGTTAAAACGTTTGAAACGAGAAGAAAGATTTTTCAGCACCTGAGCAGTAGGAGTTTGGTTTCCACACTGAAACAAATCGATTTCGTCAAACAAATTGGAAACTTCAAAGACAAGATATCTCATATCCATCCATTCCATGATACTTGTATAGATGATCTGTTTCTTCTCAGCATAAAGAAGTATAGATTGAAGACCCAGCAGTGTTATCTGCAGCTTTTCCAAGAGTGCAACGTCAAGCTTTATGCTCCTAAAGAAATCCACGAACTCGCCATGATCAATCTTTTCTAACAAAACATCCAGAGAATCGGATAGGAGTACCGGTGAACTCAAGCGTTCTAATCTTTCAATTAATTTTTGCATTTTAGAATTAATCACCGTGTTAAACCGTTTGAAAGGAGAAGATAGATTTTTCAGCACCTGAGAAGTAACAGTTCGTGTTTGATACTCGGCTTCCACTTTGCAGCACAATGCCTCAGTGTTGATTTCGTCAAACAAATTTTCAACTTGAAAGACAACATCTCTCAGCATTTCAAACAATTCCTTCACGGTTGGATTTGTCACCCTTTTATCCTTAGCATAATCAAGTGTAGGTTGAACACTCAACATGTTTTCTTCAGCCTTTTCAAGAGTGAAAAGTCCAACAGCTTCGTGCTCCGGAACATGCTCACGAACTCAGCAGAATCAATCTTCTTCAATAACACCTCCACAGAAGCTGAGAGGAGTGTTTCTCCAACAATAGCCTCCATTAGTTGCTTGGTTTGATTTGTAAGAAGAAGAATAGCTTCAGAAGAAATCAAAATAAAATGCAAGAATTGCTTGGTGTATAAGAAACTCTGATCCTCTTTCATTTTTTGTAAGTCTTCATTTCGCAAGTCAATGGATGGTTGACCCCACAAACATGTGGATTACAAACAGGGGTTGCCAAAAATATCTTTACAAGTGACTATCCCCACACCAGTCAAATACGGATACGATATGGCACCCATACGTCGATACCGGAAAATTTGAAAATTCAAGATACGATATGACCGAGATACTTTAATAAAAAATAAAATTTAAAATTAAATATCTAAATGCACAACATACAAATATAAGTAATACTCCCCTCAAAAAAATAAATATAAGGAATAGTCCCCTCAAAAAAATATAAGTAATATCGATAATAAAGAAGGTGACATTAGTAAATTACATATATTAACATCATTGCTTAGTCAATTACATTTTAAAAAAAAAAAACTTAGTCGATTAAATATATCCGAAAGAAAGAACAAAAAAAAAATCATCCCTAAAAGAACATCATTACCTAATGTATATATGATAAGGTTTTTCATCATTGTTATTTTTTTTTAAAGAATAAAAAGAAATTAGAAAAATAATTTGTGCCCTAAGAGTTGTGCACGGTCGTGCACCTAGGCAGCACGACCCGTGCTGAACTTACTGCCAAAAGCCCTTTTTTTCTTTGTTGAGCACGAGCACGGTCGTACCCCATGTGCAACATGGTAGAACTTTGTTTTTCTTCGCGTTTTGAGTTCTAAAAGCGAAAATTAAGGTTTCGTAGTACTGTACTTAGGTAAGGGAAGTGTGTTTGGGTGTTTTAGCAGTGCTACTTTTAAAGAAAGGGTGAGTCTAACATGGATATTAGATTGAGGGGTATAAGATTAATATAAACGAATAATATGGTGATGTTGTTTATGACAATGGTGTGATAATCCTTTTTAATGATGTTGAATTTTAGTGGGATAAATCTCGTTAATGATTTTGAATTTTGGTGAGATAATTCTTGTTAATGATATTGAATTTTCATGAGATAAACCTTATTTATGGTGTTGATATTTGGTAAGACATACATAGTATAATGGTGATGAAATACTGGTGAGATATATGTTGAATATTGGTGAGAAAAATCATGTTTATGGTGTTGATTACTGGTGAAGAATTGTTGTGTATCTATATTGGTGAGTTTCCTCATGCATTATATCATTATTATGGAATTTGGTGAGATTAGTGAGTGTATGCTCCATAACATAACTCTGACATGCAATATTGATGAGTAGAATTGCTACCGCATGCATGTAGGTAATATAAATAAATTATTGTCAAACACATCTCGCATTACATTGTCTTATTCATTTGGCATATAAATAAATTATTGGAGAAAATAATAGAGCTTTGATGTATGGCGCATTCAACCTACACTTAGCAACAACATAAAAAACTATAAGGATTGTCGAGAAGAGCACCAATGGTATGTTGGGGCTAGAAGGATTGCTCACAAATCACATTCTTAGTAACTTTGAGGAGAATTAAACCATTCAAGCAAGAGCATTGCTATTTACGGCGAGACAATTTATCACAAATTACTCACGAAACGAATCAGTAATTAACCAATCAAAACTCTTTTTTTCCGGAAATCACGGCAGGTATAGGGGGTAAGAGTTTTAACCCTTCAACTACTAAGAACGCCCTTGATGTTGTCGCGATCAATAAATTCGCGATGTTAAGCATTATCTTCATTCAAATGATGATAGTTCAATTTACATAGATGATTTCTGTTTAAGCCCCCATGTTGCTCAAGCTGGGGGAAAAAAAGTCCATTCGAACTTAGAATCCAAAAGATTTTAGTAGAAAAAGACCGATCAGAACGTGTGTTTCAATTATACTTGAGCCAACGAAAGTTATCTTCCAATATATGAGGGGGCTTTTTGCAGCATTCTGCGTATAAAAGGAAGAACTTTTTCCAGCTAAAAACCACTTTAGCAATAAACATTCGAAACAAAACATAGTTTCTTAATGTTTAAAGGTGTATTTTAAGGTAAAGTTGCTTTAAAGGAAATGATGAAACTTGAAGGTTAAGTGGAATCCATTTGAACACTTGGGAATATCCTGCACAAGGGGAGGGAATATCCTGCACGGTGTGGTATCTTCATTATTTGAAAGTAAAATAAAATGGATAACTTTTGAAAAAAGAGAAGTTGAAAAAAAATGCCAAAAAGAGGGTGGGAATATACACCCTAAGATTCAACAATAAATACATAATCCAAAGCCATACTAAACTAGGAACATCAAATAATCCCAAAAGCACACAATAAATTTTCAAGTATACAATTCCTGATTCAGAAAAATATTTTGACAAACATTTGAGATCAAGAGAAATAAAAAGAAAAAATAAATAAACAAGATGGACATCTAAGCCACTACTGAGATACAAAATGGAATATGCAATTTGTCATTGGTTTTACATTGGTAATAAAATAGTTGGTGGCTCAAAAACACTAAGGGGATTGTTTGGCATCAAACAAACAGGTAAACCTGGTCCATAGAACTCTACTCAACATTCACAGCCGGTGGATCTCTGTTGTCGTCCACCATTTCCGACATCGATTGTGTCGGGCAGATACCTGGCATAATCAACAAACACCACGCGTGAGCCTTTTGATCATGGTTATCAAATCGAGATTCAAACTGTGAATTGCAAGACATACTTTTGAAACACTGAATTGAATCTTATTATGAACTGTAAGATACATTATCAATAAAAGATATGACATTTTAAAGTAAATACAAGACATGTTATATAGAAAAATTATAAGCTAATATATCATCTACCAAGCTAGAATAATTCAAGATTCTAAGTAATAGATCAAATGACAAGAAAAATGCCTCGCTAAACAAAATCACCCAAAAAAAAAGGCTGGTATCATAATGAATCGAGACTCAAAATGAGATTCATGTTCAAAAGCGATACACACTACTCACTAGATATTTGTATCGAATGGATTTAGTTATTATTGAATCGAGATACGAGTCGGTCACATGTACTGTAAGATACCAATAAACATTTTTTAAATGAGTAAATATGAACCTTTGAAAGTAAGAAAATGAAAATAATATAATCTAACGAATAAGGATTTAGTTCCGCTATCCCAACAGTTAATGAGAAATTGAGAATATCAATGATTGGTATTCAAACACATCCATGATTTGTTAAACATATGCCCGTAAAATCAATAATTGATTTTCTCATCAATGATTTAGATTACTTACTTAACACTATGAAGTAAATCTCTCATTTTAGAGGTGTCAAATTCAATGAATAATGACATGCATAAAGAAAACATGGTTGAAGAAAACTCACATTTCTTCTTCAGGTTCATTCTTGAGTGCATTTTTTGCTATACACTGGAAAGCAGCTTCAACATTAAACCCTTCTTTTGCGGAGGTCTCAAAGTATGGTATGTTTCCCTTTGAAGCACACCATGCCTTTGCTTTCTTCTCAGAAACCTGCAAAAGAAGATAGTAATGAATCAAACAAACCCTTATTTGCGGCATATAATTGGACTTGATTTTCATACAAGTCAATATGCAATTATGCCATTGGAAGAGGAGTAACTTACAACTCTGCTATTCCCACCATCAACGTCTATTTTGTTTCCCAATACAACAAATGGGAAGTTTTCAGGGTCAGATGGACTAGCCTGAAAATCAAATCAAATCAAATACATGCAAGAGTTTCTCAATGTTCTTTAATAAAAGAGATATCGAGATAAAACAAAGACTGTTATTAATGATTAAACAAAGTTACCTGAATGAGAAATTCTTCTCTCCAATGGTTAAGGTTCTCAAAAGATTTCATGACATTTACATCATAAACAAGGACGCAGCAATCAGCACCTCGGTAGAAAGCCACACCAAGACTCTGAAACCGCTCTTGACCAGCAGTATCCCAAATCTGTGTATACAATAATTACAAGTATACGTTATTTACATCAGAGAATATCTCCATCTTAGACAATTATTAATTTACAACATGCACTAAATTTGAGAATATCATGGCAAAAAAGATACTGCCATACATACACATTGATCTTTCATCAAGTAGAAAGTGAACTAACCACAATCATCATCAAATATCATGCACAATGAAAATCATTTTATAGTTCATACGGCATAAAACCATTGATTTCACAACAAATAACTAGGATACTTTGTTTCCTTTCCAAATTTTAATTTTATAACCTTTCACTTGACCTAACTTTGACAATAATCAGTTAGTATTGACCACAAATTGAAATTTGAGAATTTTCCCGTCAAAGCAACCGAGGTTAACAAAGTTCATAATTCACTTCATGAAATCTGAAGAACAACCATTTTTGTAAGTTGTAACAACTATCTATAAATAAAAACATATCAGCAAAATTTGAAACAGCAAAGAAACTAATCAGTTTGTTAGGAACTCAAAAAAGACCAAACAATTTGTTATTTCAACTTCAGAAACTCGAGAGCTTCCAGCTAGAAGCAATATACAAAACTGGACTTGGATCCGCAGCAGATTGTCTTAAACGGAAGAGGATCTGAACCATTTCCATTGAGGACCGAATCCATCCTTTCGCAGCAGCGCTTAAGGCAGTGAAGGAGAACATTCCTAGAGTTGTGATGGGGTGGCTGACTAAATTCGAGTACGAGGAGTAACCAAAAACTCAAAGTACGGGGTTAACGAGATAGGGATTTGGGATCAATTGACTTGTTTGAAGACAGGATGCTAACTAGAGAGAATGCATTTCCAAAAAGACCGGAAAACAATGTTTCAACTTTTTATTAGAATTTTAAAAAATATTCAATCTATTTTTAGATTCATTTTACGAAACTTCCATAACGTCACTTTATTTTACCCGCGGAAATGGAAACAAGATCAAGTAGAAAACGGGCTCTCATGTTTTGTCTATGCTAAAGTTCACCTTAGATTACATACAAAGTGATGATAAATTGATCAAAATAACAGATTTTATATCACAAAACTGCACAAACTTTTATCCTAAAAATGAAAGTACGTTCTCCTGTCTCTCACCTGCAATGTGAACAACCTGTCTTCAAATTGAACTTCCTTGGTGAGAAAATCAGCACCAATGGTAGCCTTGTACTGATTACTAAATTTCCGATTCACATACCTAAATGCAAATGGAAAAAATAACAATTATGACAATACAAATCAATAAAAAAATGTCAAAACTCAAAACATTTCAACAAAATATTAAAGAAAACTAAAATCTAAGATTCGGACTTACTGATTCATCAATGATGTTTTACCAACCCTGCAAAAGAAATTAAAAAAAATGTCAATTAACAAATATAGCTTGGTTAATAACTCTTAACAACAAAATTGCATCTACAATTGATACGAAGAAATCTAAGAGTTGGAAAATTATAAATCTATTGAATCTATAACTATTTTTCCATTTTTCATCAAATTAAAAAAGGTTTCTTTTGACAAGAAAGTTTCATATTTTCAAGAATCTAAACATGATCATTAATAATTTCTCTTCAATAAAAAAATCCATCAAATTTTGTTAAATTTGAATTAAAAAAGTAAAATTTAAGATTAAATGCAACAACCCTTTTCTTTTTTCAATCAATTAAGTGATATAACTGGTTTGATGATTAAATTCAAAACTAAAAATTGGAAGAAAAAATTGAAAAAGAAGAAGAAGCATACCCACTATCACCGAGGATAATGACTTTTAACAACATGCGGCGTCGAGAAGCCATTGAAAATCAAAATCTTGATCGAAGAAGAAGAAGAAGATTGGAACACAGGGAATTGTGATGTGGTTGAGATTTCTGCGAAACAAAAGTGAGTTTTGAAAGACAGATGGAGGAACACGAGTGAAATGTACTTACCTACGAAACAAAAAATGCCAACCATGATGGTGTTCCAATTACTCTTGCTATTTCCCATTTTACCCCCACTAGTTTCTTTTGGTTTTAACACGTGCGCAAGTAATTCCATAGACTAATCCCTCCTACTAAAGACATTTGAGTTTCTTGACCCAAAAAAAAAGGACATTTGAGTTTGAAATGATTTTGAGGCAAAAAGCCATCTCATTTAATAATAAGCGATTTGGTTCGACTTGGATGGCTATATAAAAAAGAAAATTTGATCTAATCTAATCAAAAAATATACGTAGTTTAATTTGGATTGGTTTTTGGATATCCAAAATGCAAAACGAAATTTTATGTGTATAATGGTCATTTTGCAAAATTTAATTTAATTGTTTTAATTTTTAAAATTAATTATGGATAATGATCATCAAAATGCAACAAATTTTCATGGATAGCTATGAAATTAATCAATTTGTTAAAAAAAATTACGGATAACGATCATCACAAGTGTAACAAATATTTCATGGATAACTATAGTATCAATTTATTTGTTTTTTAAAATATGACTTAAAAATAAATATTATGGAATTATCCATGATATAACAAAGGGAACAAATTTCCACGCATTCCCTAAAAAAATAAAAATCCACGCATGTTTATTTTTTGGATGCAAAATTAATAAGTCTTTGGAATACTTTTAAAACATTATTTGTCTTTTAATTAAAAACAAAAGGATGTAGCCAATTATTTTTTCTCTAAAAAAAATTGTAACTAATTTGCACTTCCACAGATAGGTGGATATAACAAATTTATTTGTTTTTTGGATGCAAAATTAACAAGTCTTTGGAATACATTTAATTCTTAAGGAAAAGAAGGCTCTCTTTTCACGTCCATGGGGAATTGTGGGAGGTGTTTCTCAACTTCTCAAATGTTCAAGGAGATCCAAGCTTCAGACATAGCAAAGACGAATTATTGGTGAAGTGATTCAAAGGATCGCATGGAAGCTTAAGTTTCGAAGATCTAGAGGCTCTCCAATTTCAAGAGGATTTGAAGATTGGTGGTAGTGTAGTTGCTTAGGGTTGAAGATTAGGGAATCAAAGGATTCTTTTGTAATCATAACAATTTGTAAACATTTTTTTTAACCTTGTGGAAGTCCTTGATATAGGCGTTTTCTATCAAGAAGAATGAACTTACCCTTAGCGAGGACAAACAAGGGGAACCACTATAAATCGCGGTGTTCTTCTTCTCCATGTCTTTTTAAATTTCCGCATTTTAATTGCATATGAATTCCTTGTTGAAGACATCTTAACTTGATTGTGAACTTTCTTTTTTGCATCAATTAATATCAATTAATTCAATTGAGATTCTCTCATTTTAATTCTCACAATCAAGTTTAAAGTAAGTTTCAAACAAATTGATTCATATATCTTATGTTCATTAGTTGTTGGTGTGATTTGTTGTTAATATGTTTGGTTTGAGAGTGTTTAGTTTTGCAATTTGAATGTATGTCTATTGATTGTTGATTTGCTCCATAAGGTTCATTATTTGAATCTTATTTGATATCCATTGTCTTAATTTTGTTATCTTCATCACACACAAGTTCGATAGTTATACTCTTGTTAATTCACGCTTTCGCATAACCTTTTGAAAAACAAAAAACGCTATTCACCCTCCTCTAACACACCTCCTAGTTTGTCATATACACTAACAAGTGGCATTAAGAGCTTAATCTCTTCTCTAATGCAACCCATCAATACAAGTTGTAAAAAAATTTGTTTTGATTAATTAGGTTGTCTATTTGCTTTGTCCTTGATATGTCAAAGTAAATAGCTTGCTTGGTTAGACTTTAATTTTATTATTGTAATCTATTTGTTTTTCCACCCCATCAAACATTGAATTCAAATTATATATCTTTAATGTTGTACGTAAATGCAAAGCATGAAATAAACTTTTACTAACTTATTATCTAATAAAATAAGAAAATCAAGAAAAATAATATATTTATGGGTCTCAGTCTAAGGATCAACACAGGTGGTTAGTGTAGTGATTTTAGTTTTTGATTATGTATAAAATGCTAAATGTGTATGTATTGCCGTCTACATACACACTATTTAGCCTATGTTCTTTGGAGTAATTACATTACATGTTAATTTTACTAGTAAATGTGTTTTTGGGTGAAAGTGATGTCAAATGAATTTGATACACACATTGTCTCCCAGATACCTCAAAACATCTTCTGACATTCCATGGGTAATAATCTGTGGTTTCATGAAAGCACTTTGTTCCTAATAGCCTCAACAAATCTTTCATTCATATTAAATTCATGATTTCAGGGAAATGAAACTGAGAAGAAGACTTGCAGCAAGCTTCTGAATATTCATTCACTCTTTATAATGAATGGATAAATCTACTCAGGTTGAGTACAATGAGTTTGGAATTAGAAGAAAGACTCTACTCAACTCACATGACTGTAGCCATCATTTTAATTCCCTTTCCATTCATTTTCCTTTATCCAACGATTAAAAATTCATTGGACAGCTTCTCAAAATCTGTAAAATGTATTGTTGGCATGAGATTTGTCCTTGTTGGAAGCTCAAATCATGTATTTTTTGCTTGAAAATTGCTCTATGTTGGTCATGCCATGTGTACAAGAACCAGTAAGTCCCAAGTTGTTGTCTAAATTTAGTCCCACATCGGTTGTGGAAGAAAGCAAGTGAGTGGATGGGAGATATAAAACCATAAGCAAGTCTCTCTTTCAACTCATACCTTTCTCGGCCTTTTGGCTAAGATCAAGTGTAGTATCTGTTCTTATCAGTTTAATATCTGATATGTGGCCCAATGGGTCACACGATATTAAATTACTTTT
>Ga0315913_1002147_pt1 | contig 22838 bp, 14 predicted proteins | sample MpolsnodulesMG_FD_207736 | JGI IMG/M metagenome (GOLD analysis project Ga0315913, IMG submission 207736) | Medicago polymorpha root nodule microbial communities from Los Angeles, California, United States - small nodules | ecosystem: Host-associated > Plants > Roots > Nodule | place: USA... | reverse complement strand
CATAACCCTTGCGAAATCCATCCGAAAGGTTGATCCGTCATCTGAAGCATAAGCAGAAACCAATCTGGCAGTCTTCTCTTGAGCCATCAGCTGTTGATCAGCAAATAATAACCCTCTTCCTCTCAACAAACTCTGATAGTAGTGAGTGTCAAAAGATGCTCCAGATGGCACTGCAGATGACAATGCTTGCATGTATGAAATCCCTTTGTCGCTACTAGAATGATGAACATTCATTGGCTTTGAAACTGTAAATGTCGAAAACGTGCCATTGCTGCTGGTATTATTCTTACTGTTGTCAGGACAGTTTAGCATCACCTGACTGAGAAAATCGAGAGGTATACTCGGATCTGGTTGCCCTGTTCCTTGAAAGTCGTACAGCCTTTGCTGAATGAAATTGCAACCAATTTTTCCGATGTTGTGTCCTCCTGTATATTATCAAGAAACAACAGATCTCATTAGCCTTATTCAAGGTTTTAAAAAATATGTGAGATCACAATCTCAGCTACGACGTCAGGGTTTTTGATGTCTTTGTGACCACAGTTGAGGCTGCATCAGGCTCAACAGTTCACAATGCAGCCACAAAATACATCTTATCATATTATATTCATAAATGCATAAGTGTAAAGTAATTTACCAAGTAGGCTGACTGTTTCCCGTGCGTTGAATCCTCTAAGATTGAAGAGGTGCAGTGTGCGCGTAATGTTATCGTCAGGCCTTGGAATCTGATGCTTGGGAAGTTATTGGAATTGTAACTGAATGGTTAGTTTATTTATTACCATAAACGGTAAAGTTAAAAAAATGTGGTTTTCTACCTTTAGTATATGCTGCCATGCATCTTCACTATGATTATGGGTATATATGGTTTTATGCACAAAAAGAAAGGTATAGTTTTGAAAGGAATATTTTACCCTTCAATTTGATCACACTTCACTTATCTAACGGTGGGATCTCTAAAGTACGGACAATTGTGAGATTAGGTGTATGTGTAGCTCATATGTCAGTGTCTAACACTCGTACGATTTGTATTTGATTGCTTAAATAAGTGTCCCAAAAAATAATATGTTCTCTTTGTCTCGACACACGTTAGACATTTCTTGGACACTTCTCATATATTTCTACGACGAATAAAAATGTGTTGAAGTAATGATGATCAATATTGAAAGGATTGCCATGAAATTCATACGTGCAATCAATAACAGGCAATATAGAGATCAGGTCAACACTTGGAATGATCCCCCATCCACAACTTCTTGCTTAGATAGAGAGGTCAACACTTAATCTCTTGAACACTTAGTCGTTGATATTATCAGAAAGATCAACGCAGGATCAAAGAATATTATCACCGACAAGTGGTATTGTAACAATGATATACTACACTTAATCTATCGAACACTTAATGTAAGCTATACTACACATTATAAGAAGACCATCCTCGCCTTTTTTTGCTTGCAGCGGACAAAAATGTGACAATTGTGGAATCAAGGGGCTGGTTTGGTTTGAGTTGGAAGTAGAACTTAAGTTGGAGGAGGGCTTTGTTAGATGGGAAGGCAGGTGAGGTATCTATGTTGGATGACATTATTACAGGCATATCACCAACAATAAATACACTAGATTATTGGGTTTGGTTGCCAGACGTTGCTAGAGGCTTTTCCATTAAATCTTGCCATCTCTGGTTGACAAAGGAAGGCGTTTCTACTTTCTAGGGAGAACTCGAATGAAGACATCCAGGTTCAGGTCTGGTTTTGTGGAATACTGAAGTGCCTAGCAAAATTCTTATTTTCTGCTAGAGGCTTTTGCATGACAAGTTGGCAACAAGGGAGAATTTGTTCAAGAGAGGCATACCGGCAGCTCAACACCAACTCATTTGCGTTTTCTGCGATTCCAATACAGAATCTGCCCTACACTTATTTCTTTTTCCTGTCCAACAAGTAATGTTGGGTGGAATTAAGTTCATGGATGGCTTGGCATGCAATTCGTTCAAGATTTGAAATTGTGCTCTCATTTCGTACGACACAGTGGTATATTAGAAGTGAGCAGGAAATTCTCTCTGCTGGTGTGAATGGCCACAGTTTGGTGCATTTGGCTAGGTAGAAATCAAATTATCTTTAAAGGAAACTCAGTGGATGTAAGTGGCATATGTCACATATTAAAATGATTTAGTGGGAATGGTTATTAGGCCGAAAAGGATGTTTGGAGGGAGTAAATTCCTCTAGTTCGTTATTAGGCCGAAAGGTAATGATCAAAGTTGTTGAATTTATATTATATTAAACTAATAATCAAAGGTAAATAACAAAAAAGAAAGCAATGAACAAACACAAGGTATTGAGGTAAAAACTAAAATGTGATATAAAAAACAAAGACTGTCAATCAAACTCAAGCTTGAGGGAAGGAATCCCTATAAAAATTGTATTGAAGATTGGAACCATCTCTGATTCTTTGATTGAAATCAAATGGAAAAGTATTGGCTGCTAACATGACTGAACCAAAAGAAGTATTTTGTGGTTCAGGTTCTCCTCGTGGGTTTCCGAGAGAGAGAAGTACGGGAAGGACTACAATGAATGCAACTATGATCCATGGGTTGAAGATGAAGAATCTCCTCATTATCTTGATGATGAAGAAGAAGAGAACTGAAGCGGAAAAGAGAAGACTTGTTTAGGAAGTTATTGGAATTGTAACTGAATGGTTAGTTACCATATTGAACTTTTCTTATATAGGAAAGAAACTAGGAATTAGGGGTGTAACATTATTGTATGTTATACCATGCAAATAAAGCTGAAAAATCGAATGCAAAATATTCATGTCTATATCAATGTGTAACATATTTAAAGGTCTTATTGTTAAATCAAGTTAAAGAATGTATCATGTTAGATTTCAAAAAAAATTATACATACAAATGAAGCTGAAACATACCAAATGTAAAATAGAATGTCATAACAATGTTTAAAAAAAGGCTAGACTAAAAAAAAAAACTTATACCAAGTAATAGGCTAGCCTTGGATCTTGAATATTTTGAACAAGCCACACATATTTACATAAAACCTAACACAGTTTAGCTTATTCCCGCCCCTAATGGTAAACTCATATTGACTTTTAGCTAGCTGAGATGTTTCATACTAGGAGTGTACGCAATTCATGTTGGATAGATTTGGGCCAAACTCATTATTTGATCCGATCAAATTTTATCAATTCGGATTTAGTTACCAATCCGGTAAGTTTTCTACCAAATCAATCCAATTCGAATTTGTATATATATAGGAGGCATATCATGTGAGAATAACATTTGTATGTCAGAATGGTAAGAATAAGTGGTAAGAACAACAGAGAAGGGCTGAGATTAAAGATGGGTTAAAAATGTCACCGTCAATTCTCACATTTTCCTTCAACGCGTTAACGCCTCTTATTCTCTTCGGCTTGCAACTCTTCTTCCTCCCACCTTCCAAGACCAGTTTCGACGAGTTCTACCCTCCACTACCAAGAGGACGTCGTCGCCGCCTTCCCCCACCAATTCCGCCATCATTTCTTTTCCTCCTCACCATTTTCGCTTTTTTTTCTAATTCTTCTTCTCTCGTCTCTATGTCCATTGTCTAGTTTTCATGTCCATCGTCGTTTCTATGTCTTGGGTTCAAACTGAAACAAACATAACAGATTTACTACTACGATTGCAAATGGAATAGCACAAAAATATATAATTCAACTATAAATTTTCGTATTCATTAATCTGTTCTTTTTGCACAAAATAACTTAATAAAAACAAGAAGCTAAAAGTCCATGAAATAAAGGGAATGAATGAATTTGTATTGTAAATTGAGTTTTGGAATGCTTCCTACAGTGTTTAATTAATGGAAGACTTGAGGGCAAGTGGAAGAAGACGAGTGCTCAAACCTTATAATTCCAACACTTGTGAATTTAGGTTCTAACTAGAATTACTAAGAAGTTGATGAGTGAAAACATGGAACTTGTTAGCATAGAAAATATGATCACTCTGGAATTAAAGTTAAGCTTTCTTAAAGGAACGTGAACAAGATTAGAAGACATCTGGTTAACCTTATGTAATACCTTTTTTTAGAAGAGATTGGAAGAAAAAAAATTAAAAAGCAAAGGTTTGTGTTTTCTAGAATTGATTTGAAGAATGGAAGAAGGGGGGTAAACGAAAGAGTGAATAGGTGAGAGAACAAAGAACAACAGCAATAATGACAAAAAAAATAGGAAATTAAATAAAACATTAATCATAAATCATAAACAGTAAAATACAATTATGGCCCTTAGTTGTGATTTTTTCAAAAAGCAAAAATTTGATATTTTGATCCAAATACAAAGGTGCTGGTTGCTAAAATGCTCCTTCATAAAAAGGAGTGGGTCAATTGTAGTATATATAAAAGAAATTTTTATTTTATGTTTAACCAAAATAGACATTTTTTACTAGGCCTTTTTTCCCTTTTTTACATCACAAACAGAGATTTCGACTACATAAACAGCTACAAATACAACTCTAAATATGAAGTTTGGTTCTTAAATTTGATATACTTTGCATTAAATAAAACTCCACAACAAAACAGACACTTCTGTTCAAACAGACATACAGCATTCATGTCAAAGTATTCTGGAATGTGCAAATGGATAATTCCTGACATTGTAGGAATGCTATGCTAAACTTACATTCTGGCAGATACAACTAGGTGAAAAATGTAACAAAATTGAAAGGGATCAAAAGCTAAATCATATGCAGACTCAATTTTGCTCTTGGGTTGAGGCATCGTTTGTTGCATCCATCTGATCGGCTTCAGCTTCGCCTTCAGCCCCCTTCTTACCTGTGCATAAAAACCAAGCATTTGTTATCCAACCAGTCAACAGTTGAGCATTTGTAGTGAGTGAGGAATATATGTGAAAATACAACACACATTAAAAAAGGTTTTCCTGTTAATTCAGAAACTGATTGGAGTTGCTTTTGAAAAATATTTTTAAAATAATGTAATCAAACAGAAACTTCTGCTTTATAAATTATCTTTAACAACTTCCGAGTTATAGTTTTTTAAAGCTTATACAGACCCTTAGGATTCGACCATTACCTTTCTTCTTCTTTCCACCACCCTTCTTCTTTGTCTTTACGCCCAATGCTAGCCAGGCCTTAATTTCAGGATCATCTACTGTTTTAGTAGGCTGAATTTCCTGGAGTGGATGAGATGTGATACGATCCGATCCATTTGGCATTAGCAAGACCGTGAATTTGATGTGTGCAACATAATCACCTGAAAAATAAGCAACCATGTAAAGGCTTAACAGTGCTCAAACAAACATGACAATCGGTATCAGAGGTATCAGCAGCATAAATAATATTACCAGGCTTTTCATGTAGAACAGGATAAGGCTGCAGAAGCTCGTGATTCATGCATTCCACTAAACCCAGACGAGCTCTTTTTTCTTCCAAAGCCCTAGTATAAAGGAACAACCATTTGAAGGTCAACAAAAAGAGAATCAAAACCAAAACCATCTAGACAAATGCTGTTAGGAATGGCTTATTTGAATTTTATCTACTAGCATAAACATTTGTGACACTTTGAATTTATTTGAACAAGATAAGGGTTTATATAATCAGCGTTTAACATGTCCATAAGTTGTTTTTAACTTTTTTCAGATAAGGATTCAGCTTATGAAAATAGACTATAGCTTATGTAAAAACAGTTCGACTGTTTTATCTTTTGTTATATAAATAGTTTATACATGACACTTAATTGGTTGTTCACCAAAACAGGGCCAAAGTAAATACTAGTAAGCTCTCATACAGGTGATGAAGTTACCTTGCAGAGAATGGCATGATGGGGAAATTTTGGCTTATTTCACTGTAAATAAATCTCGATGCTTTCATCTTCAAGTTATAACTTCTGTCAACAGCCCTCTTATAAATAGTTGTCTGCTTCTCATCCAACAGCTTAGGCTGCAAAGGAAATAAACTTCACTACATTACTATTGAGAAAAGGTGTAATATTCATAGACATATATAAACATAGTTCAATTCATCTACCTTTCCTTCTCCAGTACTGGCTACAATATCAATAGCATAAACTTCATTCTCTTCAAATTCTGCATCATCAACCCTTGTATCCGGATTAGATACACTTAGCACAACCTTATTTGCATCAATCACAAACTGCTTCATTTGGTGGCTAAGAACACCCTCGACAATTCTACAATCATAGGCAGCAGCGACCTTCTGAATTGCATCAGTTACATCTTGGTTCTGTCACGGAAAAAAACTTTTATTACCACCTACTTAAAAACAAAATTAAAACTTAACTTTCAAACATTCAATTACAAATTTTATCCAACATTTTTTTAAGGAAAATATCATCTAACATGATAAAAAAAAACACAGCATACACACAACTATTTAACAATTGCAACTAAGCAGCAAAGAAAGAACACCGAGGTCGTTTATAAGTAATAATTAATTTGAACAATATGGCATGTCACTATGTTGCCTACAATAGACAAAAAGACAACATAAAAATCAGCATAGATCATCAAACTAATTTCCAGCCAATTCCAATACCGTCGTTAGAGCCTTAACAAGTGCAATGTATAAGATAAAAAAACAAATTTCTTCTCCATATGTAAATTAACACAACTATGAAATAGTTATTTCTGCCAAATCTTAATTTAGGCAACAGAGAAAGTAGGAAAACAATACAGAATAGAAGACCTCAGGCAAAGTAGTCATTCTACAAATTTTATACACAATTCTAGATATTGACTAGATTGTTGTATTATGTTGGCTGCAATAGACAAGTGTCCTGACTATAAAATCAACACAACAATAAACTTATTAGTCAGCCGTTTTGAGTTTAGGCAACAGGGAAAAGAGGAAACCAAAACAGAATGATAACCTCGGCAAAATTGCCATTTCTACAATTTTATCACACATACATCTACAGCCATTGATTGGAATATATATATATATATATATATATTGTATAATGTTGGCTGCAACAGAGAAGTGTTCTGACTATAAAATCAGCACAGCATTTAACTACTAAAGCCAATACAAATTTAGACAACAGGGAAAAGAGGAAAACCAATACAAATTTGATTGCCTCGGCAAAGTTGTCATTAACAGCTTTTTACACAAAAATGATTATGAGATTCCAAAGACAATTAATATAACTCAAAGGTTGTGAATCCATGGGACACATGCAACCTATTATGAAGTTCTATACTATCAAGTCCTACATTATCCTTAATGAATTCACAGATAAATTAGAATAATATATTATTTCGGCTGCAATAGAGAAGTGTAGTGACTAAAAAATCAGCACAATTTAACTACTAAAGCCAATACAATTTAGACAACAGGGAAAAGAGGAAAACCAATACAAACTTGATTGCCTCGGCAAAGTTGTCATTAACAGTTTTTTACATAAAAATGATTATTAGATTCCAAATATAATTAATATAACTCAAGTTGTGAATTCCTAGGACACATGCAACCTACTATGAAGTCCCTATTTTATCCCATTTAATGAATTCACAAATTGACAAGAATAATATATTATTTCGGCTGCAATAGACAAGTGTACTGACTATAAAATCAGCACAATTTAACTACCAAAGCCAATACAATTTAGACAACAGGGAAAAGAGGAAAACCAATACAAACTTGATTGCCTCGGCAAAGTTGTCATTATCAGCTTTTTTTCATCTAATGATTATTAGATTTCAAACATAACTATTATAACTCAAAGGTTGTGAATCCCTACGATACAACCTACTAAGAAGTCCTTATATTATCCCGTTTAATAAATTCACAGATTGATTAGAATAATATATTATTTCGGCTGCAATAGATAAGTGTACAGACGATAAAATCAGCACAATAGTAAACTGCTACAGCCAATACAGATTTAGACAACAGGGAAAAGAGGAAAACCAATACAAACTTGATTGCCTCGGCAAAGTTGTCATTAACAGCTTTTTTACATATAGGATTATTAAATTCCAAATATAACTGTTATAACTACTATGAAGTCCTATATTATCCCATTTAATTTAATAAATCCATGAATTGATTAGAATAATGTATTATTTCGGCTGCAATAGACAAGTGCACTGACTATAAAATCAGCACAGCAATTAACTACTAAAGCCAATACAAATTTAGACAACAGGGAAAAGAGGGAAATCAATACAAACTTGACTGCCTCGGCAAAGTTGTCATTAACAAATTTTCACATACAAAAACTATTAGATTCAAGATATAATTAATATAACTCGAAAAGTTGTACAGCCTAGGATACATGCAAGTGAGCAACCTACTACAGAGTCCTATATTGTCCCAGTTCATAATTTACAAATTGAACAAAAAATTTAAACTAGTAATTGATTGTGTAACTTTCTTGTTATAAAGAAGATATTCCAATCTCCAAGCAGAAGTATTTCTATATCATGCCATAGACTGATACAAACTCTAAGATAAAAAGTAAAAACAATTGCAATGGTTTTATTCAAAAAACAGGGAGTATATAAAATAACCAATATGACAGCTTGAATCAATTTTTCAGAGGAAAATGAAAGATGATGAGACAATTTCATGAAGTTCTTGTAAAAAATAGCAATCAAACTAAATATTTCATTTTGCAAGATAAACACCCTATCAGAGTAACTATGACATAAAGCTTCATTTGGACAACTGTCCATAGCTTTTAGAAAGTGTTTCATCATTAGGGTTGCCAAATTGTGCCTGCCAGATATCATAGCACAGCTTTTCATGTTCACTGTATATGGAACAAAAAGGCAAATGACAAAAAAAATCGAGTGCAGCTTTAAGATGAGCAAAATCAGTATTTTAGTACAACAAACATAGTGTGTTGAGAAAACTCCAAGCAACCTACTGGCTACCGAGTGTGAACAAGATAGCTGTGGTTGAAAATTATGAGAAAAAAAACTACAGAATCCTAATAACGTGTTAAGGACTAAGGGAACCATATCCCATGAAAATTTTGAATTCCACTGGAGCAAGCACCTCTACGAGAGAAACTAACACAATATAATGGTGTCATATTAAGACTGACAAAATTGATTGTGTTTATTTCCCACATGGTATACTGCCCATAGCCTATAACGTTTTTCATCATACGGAGACCAGTTCATCAAAATTTGAAAATAGAATGTATACACCATAATATTTTTTTAAACTTCAGCCAAAAGTGAAAGAGACGTAATGGTGAAAGTCCATGCATAAAACGATTCTTCAGCAAAAAGTGAAAGGAACATAATGGTAAAAGACCATGACTAAAACCATTCATTGTGCATGAGTAGTAGTATTTGATTGCCTTGAACTTGCATCCAAGTAAACCAAGACACATAAAACAACAGAAAAACTCATTATCCAAGTAAACTAAGAAACATAAAACAGAAAAACTCATTATAACCGCAAAAAGGAAAAAAGATCTCTATCAGTGTAACTATGACTATAAAGCTTCACTGGAGTTTATCCATAGCTCATGATAATTTACATCATTTAGAGATCAAAAAGCACAAGAACAACAATGCTGTGGTCCCCCGTAGGGCATTGGATATTTGACAAAACATCATTTAATGGCCAAGGCACGGAAACATTCACACTGCAGCACGGTTACAGAGATCTAACTTATAAACCTAATGACCCATCTAATTAGACTCGACTCAAATTTAAAGGCAAACAAATATCGAAGTTCTAAATACATCATTTAATGGCCAAGGCATGGAAACATTCACACAGCAGCACTGTTACAGAGATCTAACTTATAAACCTAATGACCCAGCTAATTAGACTTGATTCAAATTTAAAGGCAAACAAATATCAAAGTTCTAAATTCAAAATGTCTTGTAATTAGAATAAATTGTTTACATATGATTACCTTCTTTCCTGGCTTTACTAGTCTCAAGGCCACTTCAGCAGCAGTGTTTGCCGCTGCAATTACATCAGCAGCACGTCCCGTGACCGGTCCCTCCCGAAGAACATGAGTGTGAGCCACAGCAGCAATGAATCCATCTATATGACATGCCATATCACTGTTAAAAACAAAAGACACCATTATCATTTAGTTGCCAACAACAGCCAAAACATATACAAAATCCATCATTTCATTACTCGTTATACAAGAAAAATGCTTCAAATCAAAAGAGACTTACATTTTCAATATATCACCTACTTCCAACACTGTTTCGTCGCTGGCGAGAGGAGAGAAATGGCAGACAGCGTTGTTTACAGATATGCATGTTGGGAAAGCAACACCTCTTTCAATCTTCTTCTTCACATTCTTGTACAATTTACCAGTTTGCCTTTACAAAACACATCACACCCCATAAGCTAAAACCACAACAAAAAAACACAGAAAAATCATACATACAAACCCATTACAAAAACGATAAATCACTAGTAATCCTATTAAAAGAATAATAACACAATAATGAATTACTTGTAGCATAATTAAACAAAAATCTTACTCTCTAATAAACGAATCCCCTTTCTCACAAATGTCAACAATCTTAACATTTGGTTTGCATTCTGAAATAACCAACTGCAAAGCCTCTGTTCAATTCAAAACGAATAAAAAAAACACATCAAATTAAGAAAATTGTTGTGGATTTAACATGAAGCCAAACAAAATTATGAACCAAATATAACCTAAATCAACAGCAAAAATAACTTTAAAAAAAATATAAGAGTGGAACATACTGTTAACGATTTCTGCTGCACTCTTGTACTTGGTTACAACATCAGGAGAAGTGAGATCCAACTCCTTCTCATCTCTCTCATCATCTGACATGGTGAATTGGCCTGTGAAAATTTCCTATAACAACCCAGAAGAAACAAATACCAAAAATCAAAACTTAATCCAAATGGGTCATGGAATATAGCATTAAAAATCAAAACTTCATTCAAATAGGTCACGGAATATCGCATCAAAAACCAAAAAAACAAAACTTCATCCAACTAGGTGACGGAATATAGCATCAAAAACCAAAAATTCATCCAAATGGGTCACGAAATATAGCATCAAAAACCAAAAATTCGTCCAAATAGGTCACGGAATATAGCATCAAAAATTCATCAAAATGGGTCACAGAATACAGCATCAAAAACTGAAAAGGAATATATTAAGCTTTGTTGAGCTGCATGCGATAGCAGTGTTGCTCACCTTGTAGGGTTTTGATTGATTGTCGAAGAATCAGTGAAATAGTCGGCGGAAGACGGAAAGGGTTGAGACGAAAGTTGAGAGAGTGGCTAAGTAGCTGTGAAGGTGTAAGAAATTAGGGTTAGCGGTTTATATATATAGAGAGAGGATTGTTGCTGCTGTCTTTACACAAATGGAGGGCGTGGGTAGGGTTTTAGATTTCTTATTTTATCCTTTCTAAATACCACCTAAAATTCACTAAAGCAATTTTAAGATTTCGGATTCCAACATAAATGAAGATGTTCAGATTTCGGATTTGAACATAAATGAAGATGTTTAGTCTAAGATTGTCGACAATGTTAGTAGCTCTTCCAGACAAAAATATGTTTTCATTGTTATAGTTACGATTAGGAAGTGAACGGTCAAGCCAATGAATTAGGACAACAAGCATGTTGGAGTCAGGGTAATGGAAATGTTAATTCAGACTAAAGATGCCAAGAGCTAGCATTCAATTGACGATAATATTAGTTTTGATCCTTGGGTAATTGTCAAATGAGATTATGGGAACGAAACAAGGACTAAATGATATTATGGGCGCGAAACCAGTACTAATTGTGGAAAGGAGACTATTGGAGTACAATTAATTCTTAATCATGAGGGGGTAGTTGCAATTAATTAATTATTAATCGTGGAAAGGAAGGAAATAATGTGATTATCAATGCTTATGATGACATGTGTCAAGAGAAGACTTCAACCACAAACTAAGTCTTTCGCACGTAAAAAATCAAACCATGAAGTGGATCCTGAAGTGGATTGGGTTCCAGAAGCACAGGAGCATGTTGTGGTAAGTTGGGCCAAAAAGAAATAGTGGCTAAGTCCACAAGAGTGAGAAAGGTTATTAGGGTAAAAAACCACAAATCGGGTCGTAAAAAAGGATATTAAATTTGTATCCAAAGCTAGCTTAAAATGAATAGTGTGCCGTGAATGAAGCATGTAAACAACCGGAAGACATTTTTAGCTATGAAAGACGTTGAAATGTCAAGATCACTAATTCTTAGTGTAGTTCTGAATGTTCTATTGTAATCAATATCCTCATCTCTGATCAACATGTAGTGTATTAAAGTAATAGTATTTAAAGGGATTCAAAGTGATTCTAAATAATGATCAAGGATATAGTATTTTAAGTGACTCAAAGTGATAGGGCGGGATGGAATTTAGATGTGAAGTGAAAGAACTTTTGGGCTTTTGCTTGTCAGTCTTTGAGAACATCACTTAGCAAATAAGGCTAAGAGAGTGATTGTTGAGGCGCATCAGAGTTTTGTGCTTATTTGTTGGAAACCCCCTTCATTTGGGTGGGTCAAAGTGACCATGGATGATTCTTGTAATGAAGGTGGTTGTATCCGGTGTGGCGAAGTTATTAGAGGTAGTGATGGAGAATCACTACAAGAAAAATGTCCATTTGCCAGGGATTTTGACAGGGACATGAAACCCCTAGCAAATTTGTCAGGGAAAATGCCAAGGAAATCCCTCGCAAATGGACATAAAGAAACGTGGAGACCACTTACCGTAACACAGGGGTTTGCCACTCGCAAATGGACACAGCCTCTGTCTTTAATTTGGGCAGCAAAAATGAAATTCAAAGAAGCTGATTGATGTAGGCTTTTGTAGGAAAAAACGTGGGAATAACACAGGGATTGCCCCTCACTTTTAGCATAAAGCAGGGAATCTTTACCCTACTGACAGGTTGACTTTATAAGAAGCTGCAAAAGCTTATCAAAATACGTTTCAGGGGTTTTACCCCTCAGAAATGAATCCATCTTTGCTCCATTTATGTTTCCTCAAGTTACCCCATTTTATGTCATAAATGTGTGACATGTGAAAAAAATAAAATCAAAGGCTGAGATTAAAAGGCATAAAACATTTGTTTAATAAAAAACAAATCATAATAATTTCCACGCCCCCTTCATTCCTCTTCCTTTCATCACCGCCAACCTCTCCCTCCATCAACGGCGGCAACCACCACCCCTTTTTCTCTAACCAATGGTGACATTCACTGCATCTATCCCTCAGTCTGCCGACTTTCTCCCTCGTCTTCTCCACATACCTCCTCACTCAACTACTCTCTTCTTCCCATCTCCGACCTCTCGCTGAAACAACAACAACAACATGCTCCTCACGTCCCAATTCCCTTCTCCCCTAATTTCTCAGTTTTCGATTAACTCAATTATTCTCCTTAGATACTGATCTGCAATTTTTGTTTTCGACCACTTTGCAAAGATTTGGGAATAGATTTTCTAGAAAGATTTGGAAAAAGTCATAGAATCCATAACGACGGTGGAGGGGTTAGCACTGCATGGCGGTGACAGGCTGAAGAAAACATCAGAATAGCTCTAGATCTAAATTGGTCTCTTCTTGGTGTTGTCTTTGTTCACGGTGGCAGTACAGTCGATGAAGGAAGGTTGATTGGTGTTGTGTTTATCTGTATTTTATTAAACTAATACTGCTTTTCTCTTTTTAAACCCAAACCATTGATTTGCCACGTATCATACATCTATGACTTGAAATGGGATAAATCGAAGAAACATAAACGGAGCAAATATGGACTCCTCGGAAATGGCCATATAGTCGTCGCATATTCCAACAAATAATGTCGTTTTATGCATATAGCTGAAACCTAGCCAGTGCTAGTATGTTGACTAAATTTACGTGGGGCAATCCCTGTGTGTACCCCTGGCAAAAAAATTCCCTATATATTGCCATTGCATTGCCAAACCGTGTTTCATTAGTATTGTTTAAGACTTAAAAAAAAATTACAACTCAATTTTTGTCACATACTCTACTTATCTCAACATCAATAAATTTCTTTAATTTGGTAAAACTCTCATCACTTCTTATATTTTGTGTTTTTATTTTTTACTACTTATTAACATATCTATTTTTTAATTTGGTAAATGTTATATAGAATGATATATGTTGATGATGTTGGATGTTATTATTTACATGATATTTCAAATTATTGTCGAAATATATGCATGTTGTTGAATATTAAAATTTTTATGGAATGTATGCTCTCTTTTTTTTTTAACAAAATGGAATAGCATAGATGAATGTTGTTGAACATGTACTTTTAAGGTGTCCTCGTGAACTTATCTCAGTTGGTATGGACAATGAAAAATATATGCAAGGTCCGGGGTTCAAACTCCGGCCACCAAAAAAAAAATGTGTTTTTTAGGTAGATTTGTTGATATACCAATTAAAACATTTTATTTACTAATTATAACAAGTTTTTTTCTTCAAAAAAAAATTATAACAGTTTTTTACTAATTAATAAACTATTTATTTAGGTAGAAAACAATTTATTTACTAATGAATACATTATTTTTAGGTAGAAAACTGTTTATATACTAATTTAAATATTTTTTAAATTTAGGGAAATTTGTTTTTTAAATTTCTGTAGTAAAAAATTTGATATTTTTGACTGTTTGATAAACTAAAATTGTTTTAAAAGAATTATTATTTTTTAAAATTAAAAAACTGGTTTTTAAATAAAAATAATACTTCATAAAAAATGATATACTAAAAAGGTTTATTGTTGGAAAACAGTTTTTTAAAATAGTGTATTCAAAATCAGTATGAAATGATGGGCAACAAAATGTGAGAGCTCCTATCTTTTATGATAATGTCGACCCGTATGAAGTGTTTGGTGAAGACGATGACGATGTCGAGCTCGAGGAGGAGGAGGAGGATTGATGATTATGATGGTTGTTATATTGTGTGTTCTAATTATTTTCTTTTCACTCGTGGTTTATAATATTTTGGGAGGTTTTCGATGCTTCCCGACACAATTTTATTTCCTTGCACGGTTTGTAATATTACTTAAGTACAATTTTAATTTCACGCCTATTAGACTTAATATTGTATGTGTGATGTTGCTCTAATAATATGCCTTTTAATTATATTTTAAAAAATATTTTTTTATATTTTTTGCCTGCTCAAAAAATATTTATTTATTTTTTAAAATAAATTTTATTAATTAAGTTGATTTTTGAAACAATTAATTATATTTCCAAAAAAAAATATTTATTTTTTATTATTTTAAATAAATTTTATTTATTAAAATGATTTTTGAAACAAATAATTGTATTTCAAAAGCAATTTTTAAAAAAAATGATTTTTTATTATTTTAAGTACATTTTATTAATTAAAAGTATTTTAAAAACATTTAATTATATATTTAAAAACCGGTTTTAAAAAATAGAACATTTTTTTAAAAAACTAATTTACCATTTCACAGGGGCATAGCCCCTAGAATAAATCACATGTTGATTTGACCTTTTCACAGTCAGTCAGAGCAGTCTGCATAGTGACAGAAAAAAGCGACGGAATTTGTCAGGGGTAATGATAGGGATAAAACTATGCGATTTGACAGGGGTATAACCCCTCACAGATGGTTTGCGATGAAGGGATTGGTCAGGGATTCCGCCCCTGGCAAAATCACTCACAAACGTCGTTTTACCAAGGCTTTCTACCATTTTCTTAGGGAATCTGCCCCTGGGAAATTGCAATGTTTCTTGTAGTGAATGATTGGGAGGTTTTTCCAAATTTATTGGGCATGGTAGTCCTTACCTGGTGGAGCATTATGGAGTGTTAAAGGGCCTCACATATGCTAGGCGTAAGAACTTTAGAGTAGTGGAGTTGCATGTGGATTTAATGGTGGTGGCAAAAGTGCTTACTTCAAATGGGAGGGTTAATCCTTGTGGTATGTCATTAAGTGAGAAGATTTGTCACTTATTTCAGCTGGAATGGGAGGTTGTAGTGCGTCATTCTTATCGTGAAGGAAATCAATGTGCATATGCTTTGGCTAATTATGGTTGTTTAATTGGATACTATATTCCTTTTTTTAATGTTTGTTTGTCTTAGTTCAGTCGCTTGTTGAATTCTGATGTAGGGGGTCTCTAACCCTCGTTTAATTTCTTTGTTGTTCTCTTTTCAAGGCTTAGGCCCTCCCTAATATTTTTAAAAAATAATAACATGTGCATATTTTAGAATAATCTTATTCCTTTGAAGACTCTCATCAATACTATCATTTCAAATGATTATTTGGGTTGTGATTGCATTAATATTGACGCATCTCCTAACATGTCTGATTTTATAATCCTTAAAGCTTTCTACATTAAGATTCATTCTCCTAATGCTAATATCAAAGAGGTGATACGACTCCCTCCTTTTTACTCTTAGATTAAGTGTAACATTGATGGCACTACTCATGGTACTCTCGGTCTTTCTTCTCGTGGTGGTGTATTTAGAGATTATCAAGATAGTTTTCTTGGTTGTTTTGCTTCTAATAATGGTATTTAGAACACTCTGAATGCTGAAATTATGAGTGTTATTCTTGTCATTGAGTTAGCTCGTGAAAAAGGTTAGACTCACCTTTGGCTTGAATTTGATTCGCAGCTAGTCAACTTAACTTTTACGCGGTCTAAGATTTTTCCTTGGAATTTATCTAATTGTTGACATAAATGTTTGGATTTTCTTATAAATATGACTTTCAGGGTCACTCACATTTACAAAGAAAGAAATTGTTGTGTCGGCCGTATTACGATAACTGGTACATTTGTCTCTACTGTCTACTATCTTTTAAGGATGATTTTTATCATAATATATTTTGTTTAACTTTATATAGATTTTGTTGATGTTGGTTTCAACTATTGTAAACTCTGCATTATTCTCCTTTCATTAAGGTTTTATCCCATGAGATTTTTATTGGTGATGTTTTTAACGAGGGAGTGTGTTTTTAACACCTTATGCGTTCTCTTGAAAAGTGGCCTAGTCCCCCAAGTTTTTTCCTTTTTATTTTCTTTACTAATAAAATTGTAGAATTTCGACAAAGGATAAAGTTTGTTATCGAGCGTCAGCCTAGAGTGCAAAAACATCAAGTGTAAGTTATGACATCCTGATGACAGAGCATCATGTGGTGTTTTAGGTTGTGTTTTTAGTTATTTCTCTCCATTGGAAGACAAGGAATATGAAGAATGAAGATCAATGGTTCTTAGAAGGTTTTTGAAGACAATACAAGTTGGGGAAAAATCATTCCAAGTTCCAAGACATATCAAGACAGAAGAACGCTAAAAAAATGACGAAAAACTGTAGAATTCACACTCTTGCTACTACCTTATGCGCCCGTGTGCATTTGTGCGGGTAAAATGCACTCTCAACTTGTTTTCCAAGCTTGAACAGAGGAAAAGGCCAGGTTCTCTTCTCTTAACCTCCATGATGCCTATAAATAAAGACTTTTGCACACACTTATATTCATTTAAAAAGTTGGCGGTACAAGGCAAGGGTCAAACATCAGATCTTCAAAGCAGAGAGTTTTCTCCTCCTCTTGTTCTCTTTAGGATCTGTATTTTATTGTTTTGTAATGATGTCTGTTATCATGAGTAATTAAACCTCTCTTGATTAAAGTTCCACAATGAACCTCTATTTATTTGTTGAATTCGATTAATAAAGTTTTCTATTTAGTTTATGATTCAATTGCATGATTTAATTTTTATATGTTCAATTTTTTATGTTTTTCAACTAGCGGTTGATCTGATCTATAGGCCGAGGTATAAGACTCACTACCATGTCAGTGTCTGAACAAGAACAGTAGTAATTTGCTTATTTTCTAAATTAATCTCTTTTAATTGAATATATGTATGATTGTTAGGGTTACGATTAATCTTTAGGGGGAGTCGCAAGTATAACCCTTGTCGAGGCACAAATACTCAAACTTCCCACTGTTACATTGTGGGTCATATCAGAGCCTTCGTTTATCAAGTTAAAGTCATAACTAGTAGTAAACCGAGTTAATTCCAACAAAAAATGTAGAAGGGATTCAAGGATACCCTAATCACAGTTAATCATCTGAATAAAAGAAACATAGTCTCAAATTGTACAAGACAATCCAAAACTTGCAAAACAAAACTATATTAACAAATAAATTTCGTTAATTGCTAAGTTGAACGATAATTTTTGTGGAGACGATAACTTACTATTTTATTACTTGTTTTGATTTGTTGCATTTGTCAATCCGTCCATCATTATCCCTAGGTATCACCTCATGATTCCATTATTTCCTATTGATAAAGATTACTCTCTTTGTTGTAAGACACCTTTGGATGCCTTTAGGAAACACACAATTCAATACAGGGAGTTTACAGGCTTGAAATACATGCATTGCTTAGTTATGGGTATTCTTTATGATATATTTAGGCGAACATGAGTATCTATGAAGAAAGATGCTTCTGTAAACTTCTTGAATGATCCAAAAGAGGGAAGATTGAAACTTAAGTTAGTGGATGTTCTGGTGTATGGGTGGGTAAGAGGAAACATGCATGTGTAGACTCGACTGAGGTTTCGTTACCATGAGTAACTAAACCTTTGAGATTAGAGTTTTAAGATAAACCTCTAGTTATTTGTTGGATTAAATTAATTTCTTTATTCATTATGATTTGAGTTATATTTGCTTTTCATATGTTTCACCGTTTAAATCTTTTTCAAACTAGGTTATGGTTTATAAACTAATTCTTGCGCTTTAACTGAATCTTTACATACGACTTTTGTAACGCTCTATTTCTATTAAAGCGATAATACACACGAATAATATAAATATTCAAGAAATAGACGCTACGTCTTCACATCAAAATTCGAACAACATGCATATATAAAATTCATCAACAGTCGCAGCGGATATAAGTCATACATCTCCAAAATATAGATGTCATAAGATCAATATACATCATTATATAAAATCTCCAAATTCCGACAAATGGGCAAAAACTCCATAACATAAATAAATCCAAAATATCATAAAGACCAACACCTAATCAGAGCCTAATCTAAGACTCCAAAGACCGATAACAGAGATAGCTCCCGCTATCCAAATACACACCAAGCAAAACTACTCCTGCACTCCGTCTACCCATTCATACAAACAGGTAGGCGGTCAAAACCACTAGGGGTTAGCTTCACATCAATCATAATCAACATAAACAAACATAAGCATTCAAGGTTTTCATGCATAGCACATATACATAATCATCCCTCATAGAATACTAACATCACATGATTATTATCCCCCATCTCATACATATCATGCTACCACATTACTAACATAACATATCAAGCATATTCAATCTCTAATCGACATAAGCTCATCATTTATCAACATCAATCAATGAAAGGATTACTCACCTTATACTTCATTTAGCATACTTAACTCAACATGTACAATTCATCATTTCAAAGTTATAAGCAAGCAATTATTATTATTAAAGGAATCACCACATCATATATATATATATATATATATACAAATCTCACCTCATCATTATTATCAAAGTAATTATCATCAAATAGATTCACCAAGTGTATAAGCACAAATGAGAAAGACATGCAATTAGAGCATAGATCATTTATTTACCACCATCAACAAGGTCCACCAATGTACATATACACCAATCCACATAATCACAACATTCACCAAATTTCACCAATGCACAAATTCACCAAGTCACATATTCAATTATGACATGACTCATCAATTATTCAAATGCATGCAATGTTATATACTCTTCTAGATGCATGCGGTACGAAATCACCTCAAGGTCGTCACCTTCGATGCAACAAAAACATCATATGTAAGATTTCACACCCGTCTTACATTTTGGATATAAAAATCCATCACCATCAATCATGTATGCATGAACATATGACTCGACACAATGCATATGTTCACACAAACAATTCACCACATCATCACCAATCATTTAGCATATATGTATTCACCAACAATTCATCATCACTTGACATATATGCAATCACCAACAACATTCACAATTCAATTAACATATATGTATTCACCAACAACATCTCAATCAATCAACATATATGCATTCACCAATGTCAACTTCTTCACATAGTTCAACACTAACATACAACTTCTCACAATCCAAGTAAAGAAGAAAATACATCATATTAAGATAAATATCATTTTCAACGCCTAGCAATCATTCATACATCTTTATGTAATCATACAAAGTTATTCACAAAAGATTGGCGAAGCAATCGGCTTTAAAGACCATTTTCGAAAAAGTATGTATCAAGTTGCAAAAACGGCCAACATTGACATTTTTCAAAACAAAGTAACTTATCCAAGTTTGAAAACATAAAAGTCAATCTCAATCAATCATACGAGCATGAACGTAGGCCACTTACAAACTATTAAGCATTAGTTCAAAGATTAGCCTAAGTTCGTATGGACAAACCCAAAGTTCATATAATCCACAACCCCACCCGAAAATCAAGTTTGATATTATTAAGACATTGTGCCAACTTTACAAGCCTTGTCTAAGTCCATATGAACTGTAGACCAAGCTTGCAATCCTTTTAGTTCACAAAAGATCATTTTCCGAAAGTTTTCGAAAAACCGAAACGACACAAATACAAGTTGCAAGCCATTTAGAAAATCAAAGCTTTGATAAAACCAAATTTGTTCCAGTTGGAAAGTAAGTGAAAACAGCAAAAGAACACTTCAAAACGATCGCATAGGACCCCCACACGACTTCCCCCACGCACCCGGACATGAAACAGCGTCCCCGTTGTCCTGTCCTGGGCGCCTGGCACCACAGGCGCAGCGCCTCGCGCTAGCTCTCTGTAAGTGGGCGCCTAACGCCTACCACAGGCGCAGCGCTCCGTAAACGCGCGTTTTCGTGTGTTTCAGCCTCGGGTCATCGCCATTTTCGCTCAAAAATCGAAGGGTTAAGTCCCCCATTCATCAAAAGTGATTCAAGGCATGACCCGGGACTCTAACACATCGAATACACTCGTATTTCGACAATTGAATAAGTTTTATAAATTGTTTTAAAACCATTTTTCAAAACAACAAGTTTTGAACAACAACCAAAATTCAATTCTTCTCAACAACTCAATTCAACAACAACAACTTCAATCATAATTCATACCTAAACCATGATATGAGATTATCAACAACAACAACAACCACAACTTATAATCATGTATACCATCACAATTCAACAACAACATTCAATATTCATCAATTGATCATAATTCATTAAGTATCCATATATATATATATATATATATATATATATATATATCATGAACATGCAAATTCATCATTAACAATTCAATTATCAACAAATTAACATACCCACACATATCACTAATACTAGAGCACGAATTTCAACAAGTAAGTTCAGAATAATCACTTATCTCAAATAAGCACTTATGCATAGAATTAGGGAAGAAGCTACAACTAAGAGATTATGATTGAAATCTAACCCCCCTTACCTCAATAAGCAATAATCCTAGCAAAAGCTTTAATTTAGCTCCTAGAATCTTTATCTCCTCTTAGTTCTTCAAGCTTTCCTCTTCTAACCCTTTTTCTTCTCCTCTTGGACTCTCTCTCTACCTCTCTCAAATTCTTATAAAATGAATGTGAACCCTATTTTTCTACAAAGACTATGGCTTAAATAATGTCCACACTAATGGGCTTAACCCTTAAAAGTCTAATGGGCTCAAAACTCTTATAAACTAACTCCCAAAGTTTCTATCCACTAACGGTTAAAAGTAATCGAATAATTACCGGTTCAAAACTAATTACCACCACCGAATAGTAACTTAGTAAAATAATGGCTCTCACTTGAAACACTAAAAATAACCCTCACCATGAATTTACTAATTTACCCTTACTCACGAAATGACCAAAATACCCCTGAGTCTAAAATGACTATAATACCCTTCTAACACCGAAATCCACTAATCCTAACCCAAAACACACACAGAGGCAATTAATCACATATAATCACATATTAAAATAATTAAAAACAAATCTAACGAAAATCGGGTTGTTACAACTTTTGCTCAAGAGTCTTTAATTTATTAGGGGCCCTTGGGGTATAAGAGTTAGAGATCTTCATGGAGTGTAATTTCTTTAGATGACAATTTAGGAGGCACACGACACGTTGACGTCCTAGGATATGTCCTTGGCTTTCATAATTGAGTTATGAAGGTTATGAAGCAAGCCAACATCTACAGGAAAAAATCTCCTATAAATAAACCATTATTTATATAATCCTTAGGTCTTTATTATTAGGTAATTTGAATTAATCCAACAAAGAAGATAGAGGGAATTCAAGGAAACCTTAATTGCGGCTACTTATCTGAATCAACCAAACTTAATCTTGCATTGGAAAGACAATTAAAACCATGTAAACCACTTCATCTCTTTCTAAATTCTTTTATTTATAATAAATTCCGCTAATTACCAAATTGAACGACAATCTATGCAGAGACGATAACTTACTACTTTATTAATTGCGTACGATTTTCTACACTTGCCAATTCCGTCATCATCAACTCTAATATTCTCCATCTAATATGTGTTATAGAAACGAACATATACAAATTAAATTAGACACTTGAATCATAAACTGAATAAAATGTATTATTAATTGAATCCAACAAATAAGAAGAGGTTCGTCTTGGAACCCTAATGAGAGGGGTTTAGTTGCACATGGTTGATAAGTGCCAGGAAGTAGTAATTCTAATGAAGATTTATGGCACTTTTGTAACTTGTTTTGCAAGTTATTAAGGAAAAAGCCGAGAGATAATTGATTTTAATCCTTT
>Ga0315913_1002145_pt1 | contig 22843 bp, 13 predicted proteins | sample MpolsnodulesMG_FD_207736 | JGI IMG/M metagenome (GOLD analysis project Ga0315913, IMG submission 207736) | Medicago polymorpha root nodule microbial communities from Los Angeles, California, United States - small nodules | ecosystem: Host-associated > Plants > Roots > Nodule | place: USA... | reverse complement strand
CACATTTACTTTGTTAAATTGTTTTTTACACTCTCAGACATCAGAACGTTCTGAAGTCTGGTACTAACTTAATCATTCCAAGCTTCAACTTGAGAATTACTTTTTAAGTTACAGAATAATTTTTAAAGGGTCACAATTCAAACCCCCCCTTCCTTGTGACTATTTTATCTACTTCAACCCCATGATGCCAATTGCACATCATAATCACCTCAATTGGATATATAATCTGTCACCATCAGTCATGAATGCATGAACATATGACTCGACAACAATGCATATGTTCACACAAACAATTCACCACATCATCATCATCCACATAATATATATGCAATCCTCAACAAATTCAACATATATGTATTCACCAAAAATTTCACAATCAATCAACATACATGTATTCACCAACAATTGCACAATCAATCAACATACATGTACTTACCATCATCAACAGCATACGGTTTCTCACATTCTAAGTAAAGGAGAAAATACTTCATACTAAGATAAATATCATTTTCAACGCATATCAATCACTTACTTATCTTCATATAATCATATCAAACTATCCACAAAAGATTTGCCAAGTATTTGGTCTTAAAGATCATTTTTGACAACTTCGTCTCTCATTTTACAACGTTAAAGTAATTGAGACAAATAAACCAAAACCAATTAAATAAACTCTAGGGTCTCGACTATGTATACACTTAGATCACATATGAGTGTAGTAGCGTATACATGTGCGTTTCACCGGCCAACTATGACAAAATCATCAAAATCACAAAGTTACGACAAGTTCGTATCATTTCTTCCATATTGCAAAACCAATTCATTTTCAAAACAAAGCAAGTTAGATCCATCATAGCATAGGTTAAATACTCTTAAACACCTTAATTGAACTCCTAATACTCAAGTTTTGAAGTTTGGAAACAAACCATAAGTTTTGGGTTGACTTAGAAACGGTTATGCTGAATTTTCGTAAAATTTTAACAAGACCACCTTGGAGTGTTTTCATCATAACTCAAAATCCAAAAAATTATTTTGATGTCAAACCAAATCCATTGGAAAGCTAACAAAATTATCTAAAACTTTCATGTTCATACCAAAATCCAATTCCAAGCGGAAAAGGGCGTAAAATAGTGAAATACAAAGGATCTGGTTCACCAAAATCGTGTCACGATTTTAGAAATCGTGGTGCGATTTTATGTCCAGTAACCACTAACATTCTGCCAACAAAATCATGTCACAGCTTCAAAAATCGTGGCACGATTTTGATAGCATCAGGTCCAAAAATCAGCTTTTCAAAAAGTGCGTTTTCCAACATTTCGCGCGTAAAATTCAAACCGTTAATCCGTTTTCGATGCCGTTTTCGCCTACGTGCTCCAGGCACTTAGCTCTGTCATAATCTACGGAAAAATTCAAGTTTCAACTATCCCAAAATAATTTTCCAGAACCTCACATAAACACTCATTTTTCAAAACGGTTAACAATCAAATTTTCACACAAAACTCCCGTTTTCTCCCAAACGATTAGACTAACACAACCACAACATGAAAACAGAAATTTTACTAAGTCTAACTCATCCAACAATACCAAAAACTCAGTCAAAAACTTCACATATCAAAAGTTCATTTTGGTCTTTCACATGAACAACTCAACACAAACTTCACCAATTCAAACAACAACTTCACAAAATGGAATACCAATGGTATAAATCAACAACAACAACATATCCAATTCTACAACGACTTCATTTAAACATGAATTCATCACAATACAACAACACAATATCACAATTCATCAATTTGAGCATAATTCACAAAGTACCCATTTCTATATAACATGAGCATGCAAATTCATCATCAACAATTCAATTATCATCAATTTTACATACCCAAACATAGCACTAAAACAAGAGCACGAATTTCAACAATTAAGTTCACAATAATCACTTATCTCAATTAAGCACTTTTGAATATAATTAGAGAAGAGATTACAACTAAGAGATTATGATAGAAAACTAGTCCCCTTACCTCAATAAGCAATAATCCTAGCAAAAGGTTCAATTAAGCTCCTAGGATCTCTATCACCTCTTGGTTCCTCAAGCTTCTCTCTTCAAACCCTCTTCTCTTCCTCTTGCTCTTTCTCTCTCTACATCTTCTCAAAATCTTTTAAATGAATGTGAACCCTAATTCTCTTAATGACTAAAGTTTAAATAGTGTCCACACTAATGGGCTTAACCCTTAAAAGTCTAATGGGCTCAAAATTCTTATAAACTAACTCCAAAAGTTTCTATCCACGGTTAAAAGTTACCGAATAATTACCGGTTCAAAACTAATTACCACCACTGAATAGTAACTTAGTAAAAAATAGTTCTCACTTGAAACAATAAAAATAACCCTCACCATGAATTTACTAATTTACCCTTACTCACAAAATGATCAAAATATCCCTGAGTCTAAAATGACCATAATACCCTTCTAACACCGAAATTCACTAATCCTAACCCAAAATACACACAAAGGCAATTAATCACATATAAGCACATATAAACACATATTAAATAATTAAAAACAAATCTAATGAAAAATCGGGTTGTTACACTTCTTAACGCAACAAGTATACTCTTTGATATGTCTCGTGCTGGTGCTAATGATAATCATCATCTAAGGACAACAAGATCTTGCAGACATCAGAAGGTTGTAGCCAACACGCCTCTATGGACATTGAAGAAACGAAGAAAAAGAATGAAGTTGAAACAGGGAGGGAACAAAGTCATAATGAAAGAGTTGTTAGGAATTTTGATTTCAATGAATTTCGAACGGAAGATGTTGCAGATGAATGAAACCAACTGGTCTTTCGTTTTCTAATTTAGGTGATTTGAACTCGTTGTTCTCTTTATTTTAGGGTCTTTGTTCTGTTCAAAGAAAATGATTTGTTTTATCCTAGATATTAATCTCCATAGAGGAATATAGTTACAGTTATTTGTTATTTTAAGAACACCCTCTAGGTTTTATGTTTTGTCTATATTAAAACAATTGAATGAATTAAATGTCCCTTTTCTTTTCAAAAATTGTTGTTCACACATTTGCAAAGGCTGAAACGCACGAGTAAAATACCGAAATACCCCGACGGCAGTTAACTGCAGAAGAAAGGAACCAACGACAGTTAACTGCCGAAGTTACTTCGGCAGTTAAGTACCGTGGAACTTCGGCAGATAACTTCCGAAAATTGGACATTGATTATATTTTTAATTGATTTAATTACTGGACGTTGAGTGATTTAATTACTTCAAAAAAAATAACATTTTTTAAGAAATAAACGGTTTTCCGAAATTTTTAAGAGATAAACGGTTTTCCAAATTTTTTAAGAGATAGATGAAAGAGAAGAATTTAATGATAAACATTCATTTTTCGTCCTCCAAATTGTCAAATTTTAAAATAATCAAACCTTGTTTTCTTTTTTGTTATCTCGAATACGTTAACTTTGCATGATGATTCAAAGTTACAAATCAAGTAATCAAAGTTATTGTATCTAATTCTGCATTAAGTATTAATAAAACACTAATTAATACGAGATTGTTGAATTTCAAATTAACATTAGTTAGCAAAGCAAAAGTGGAAAGCAGTCAACGTCCGGTAATTAAATCAATTAAAAATATAATCAATGTCCAATTTCCACGGCAGTTAACTGCCGAAGTTCCGCGGTAGTTAACTTCTGAAGTAACTTCGGCAGTTAACTGCCGCCGGTTCCTTTCTTCTGCAGTTAACTGTCGTCGAGGTATTTCGGTATTTTACTCGTGTGTTTCAGCCTTTGCAAATGTGTGAACAACAATTTTCTTTCTTTTCTATATATACAGGGCCGGCCCATAGCCCATCGAGGTTGGGCTATACCACTGAGCCTCGATTTTTTTGGGGCCCAAAACATATTTTTTTTTATATATAAGGCACTTAATTAATATTTATATATAGTAAATGCGAAAATATATCAAATAAGGCATAGAGCTTCAGTGGCGCGCCTCCTTAAGATTGAGTGTGTGGATGTGGGTTTAAATCCCACTAGGATGATTTTCAGTAATAATTTTCTTTTTAGTGCCTTATTTAGCTTTTTGGGGCCAAAAATTTAAATTTTTTGTCGATCCTTAAAAACTAAAACAGGGCCAAAAAATTTGTTAAGACGGCCCTGTATATATATGTGTAGCTTACTGTTTAAGTATTTTGTTTTATATTCGTGTCTAGTGTTGAATATCATTTGAACTAATGAACATAATAATCGGAAGTTTCGTAGTTTATTATTTACAACTGAAGAGCTATTTTATGATGAATCATTGAGTGGTTTAAAAGATTCATTTCTTGGAGCTTTTGATTTAGTTCATCTGTATTATTGCTTGTAGAAAGGAAGATATAAGAATAATAAAATTGAATCTATGGCTTTTCTCATTTAATAAAACATAACAAATGGGAAGTAAGGGTGGTATGAATATTCTTTGAAGAATTTATACTTTTTAGTACAACACATCTAAAATGAACTGAAATAAACAAGGGTTTTTTTATAGGTTCATTGATATGTTAACAAACAATTGTGTGCTGTTTTTTATATTCTTTGTGTCTGTGATTTCAAAAATATGCAGTTTCACTAGGAAAGTGGTAGAACGTAAAATTTCAACTTTTTCTACCCCATAAACTGAGAAACATTTGTTTACTATGATGTTTTAAGTAATGGTACTGACATCACTGAAGCATAATTCAAGTTTTCCAAAGACACTATAATGAAAATTTGCAACAAGTCAAATAGGATGGATTTGTTTCTTAAATGTTCACGACTGCATAATCACCTAGCAAGTTGTGGCCCTAGTTCTTCTATGCAAATACCTGGCACCCAAGCAAAAAAAAACTCACAAACAATTGAAGAAAAAAAAAATTCCGCTAGAATGTGTTACGCACAGGAAAAGATATGCAAGCCACCTTGTTAAGATCATAGATAAGCGTCATGTATCTCTCCGGCAAGTCCCTTCAACATCAACGCACTAAAAACATAGAAATGAATATAAATTTTGTGTGTAAGAAAGTTGCTCATAGTTAGGTACGAGTGTTACACGTTCCTTCATCATATCAAATAACTTTCATCTTCAATAAGGAACTTTCATCACAACTCTTTGACAACCTTAAACATAATTTCAACATCCAAAACCCTCCAATTTTGACTAAAATGGTGTATTAAATACTAAATATTTTTTATATTTAATATGTATTCATTTGTATTTGTTTAAGTATTATTGTAATTGGTTGATGGATAACCGTTACAATTTGATATTCTTATTGTATATATACATATTTATACAATGGAATAAATCATCGCAAATATTTCTACCATAAACTCCATACCAACCCTCATTGATCTTAGTTCACTTCCCACTTTCTATTTGTTTGTTTTTTTTACACTTCCTATTTGGTGTCGCCTTTATTTCTTTCTTCTTTTAGTTAGTGGTTAATTATATATTATTTATATGTATGGTGTTTGCATTTATATAATATAGTTAATAGATAAGAACATTTTATAACATCAGAAAAAGAATGTAAAACAACAAAGTATGATGAAAAAGAAGGCATAAAAATGTTTGCTGCCGCAAAGGAATTTTTGCTAAGTGAAAGTTGACTTGAGCTCGCATTAAATTGAAAATTTTTGGGTCTCAAAAGCAACTCTAGACGGCTTAAGAAAATGAATCTCTAAGTAGAATCTTCATATAATTGAATTTCCAATGGCTCTTAGAGCCATCTTATTAACGGTTTCTTTTACACAAATTTATATTTTAAACACATAAATGGCCGGCTACAAAAATAGCCCAAACTTGAAGCGTGAAGGCAATTAGACTTTGTATATAGTGTAGTTATTACTATATACCAAAGGGCTAATAATTGACTTGTAATTTATCCTAGCTATGATTCTATTTAATTACTGCTCCAACTATACTAGCATGATTTAAGAATGCAACATAAATAGTTTAATAGTACTTTATTTTGCCTTCTAGAAATTAATTAATTCAACTATGCCAGGTTTATGTATATATTATTTTCCTAGAAACTAAATTACTTCATTTCATCAATAATAAAATGTACAATATATAGTTTTACATGAGAGTGTTTGCATTTAGAGACTAATTTGTACAAAAAAAATAATGGTTCTATACTATTAAACAAAGTGCCAAATTCTGAGATACTACTTCCTTTGGATAATTTGTATCGTCGCCAATGATCTTTGAGTTATTTCAAAAATCACATTCTCAATTTTGTGGTCCAACATTCACAAAATGGTTTGTCGGGCTTTAAGTCTAGTAATTGTGAAACATGCATATGATGCATGAGGTAATTAATTGATAATCTGAAAAGGTTAAATAGTTAATCAATTGTACTTTGGTTATTGTTAATTTGTTCTCTATAATTTTTCAGTCAAAATTGAATTTGCTTTAACCATTTAGTGTAGTAGTATGATATTACTTGCTCTACATTCTTGGATCTAAAAGTCTATTTAGTTTCTTATAAAAAAAAAAAAAAAAGTCTAGTTAGTTAAGATACTTTTGTGAAACTTTTAGTGATGGACAAGAAAGTCCACTAAAGAGGCTTCTTTTTGCTAGGAGTCACTACTTTTACAATAGTTAACCATTTTATCTAATGCCAACTAAGCTAGTTATGACGCACGGTGTAAAAAAAAAGTTGGGTGGATAATCATAACTTATTTAAGATAAAATGAATTAAGAGGACATTTGATATTTGAGTTTATTTTGTAACATAAATATTTATATCAATGTTTGAAAGAGCTTGTAGCAATAATTTGTAAAAGAAATCATAATATATCTATCAAAAAAATTGTAAAAGAAAAAATTTCTTTTGGTGGTATGACATGGAAAAATAGGATACACACTCATGGTTTATAATAATTTTATAATGTCATCTAATAGAACGGTGTATTTTTGCAAAATCACTACTATACTTTACTTCGATGGTATGACATGGAAAAATAATTGATTCTTATTAGATGATAGTGTAAAATTAATTTGCATTGACAAAGCATTAAATAATTAAAGTTTTTGTTGGAAAAAATAAATTTTCTTTTTAATAAAAGTGTTCAATTAATATATTTACTTAAAAGTCCCCTGAATTGGTAAATCGGATGTAATTATCAAGGGATGTGAGGGGTTTAACTTTAAGTAATGAATCAACTGTTGCATAATCACTTTGAAAGAAACTTGAGATTCTTCGATTATCAAAATCTTGAATAGAATAATGAGATTATTCCTAATGCTAATGATACCCACCTCTCCTATAAGTTGATGGGGCAGAACAAATTATGCACTCAGGACAACTTTTCTCAAATTTTGAAAACTTACCACACGAAGAACACACTTCCACTTGCACAAGTAAGAATATAGTATAACAATAAATTTACCACTCATAGCTCAATGGATATTAAAATATTGCTAATCTTTTATAGACAGATGTTGGCAAATTAGTATAAATTAGTTATTATATTAGTTTTTAAGGTTCAATCTACTTTTTAAAACTCTTATTAAGTAGTTTAGCTTGCCAACCAAACTATCTATGTGAGACTAAATTATCTTTATTTGTTAGGAAATAAAATCACTTATTTTATTTTCTCCATATTTGTTTTCTCTTTGTTCCATTTCTAAAAAAAATATAATATTTCAGTAACAAAACAATTTGGGGAGGGCATGTTAATTTTAAAAAAGAGATTTTTTTTTTTATTGGAAGTGTTTTATTGACTAGAAAACAATTTTCTTTTTTATGAATTAGATATTGTCACATAGACAACTTAAAAATTGACATTTTTTTTAACACCTTTGTATTTTTTGAGCTCGACTCTAACTCGAGATCAATGAGTAAACTGAAAAAACTCGTATAGTTTTATCTAAGTGCTCTTAGTGTAAGAAACCATTATAATTTGTTTGCTTAGTCTATTTCTCCCTATATTTTCACCTTCATGTGAATTTTAACCAATCAAAAAGAGTGTATTGAAAAGTGTGTGTTAAAATGTGTGTTACTAGCATTCCTCTTCTTGGTTTGTACATTGAAAGGAAAAATATGTCATAGAAGAGTTGAATGGAATAGAAATAAAACAGCAAACAAAATAAAAATCCTCTAAAAAAATCACCAAAAAATACTATCCACCTATGATTTAATAATAATGATGAAAACAACAATATTTTTTTATTTTTCATAAATTTTCTCTACTAAAGGTAATTTTATTTGAAACACTTTTAAACACTAAATGTCGACACCTCTAACAAAACAAAATATATGCATAATACTACTATTGTAAACAAGAGTGACAAATGTTGAATTATGGAATGAAGAGTGAGAGAGATTATACAAATAATTAAATAAAATAAATATAAATATAAATAAAGAATAGAGAAGAACATAGTACTGAATGAAGGGATTTGGCTTGTACTTCCATTACACTTGTAAGCTTTCTACTTCCTTCTCTTTCTCTCTCTTTCTGTCTCTCTATCTATCTTTCCTTTTATGATATGTGTACTTTGTTATTGCTTCATTTAGTACCGACATGACTCCAACCTATAGGGCTTTATCTGAATGTTAGTTATTTTCTCTCATTTTCTTTGCTTCTTCTTATTCTTGGAACTGATAAAGGGTCTTGTCAATTCTATCATTCTCTTTTGTATACTTACAAATATAAATATTCTCTTTTTTTACTTGTCTCTTTAGCTTCATTTTCATGTTTTCTTCTACTAATAAGCTATGGAAATTGAAGTTTTTGTTTGCACGTTTATTTTTCACTTCAGCTCCTCTTTTTTCATGTTGATGCTCAAGATTGAAAAAAAACTGAGGTGGTTGAACCATATGTATGAGAACAAGAACATGTTTTTCATTCATGTGATATTAGAAAATCTAAATTTAAATAACTTTCGTGACAATTTTTTAAGCGGTTAAAGTATTTTAAATAGGTGGTTAATTACATTAAGGAGATAGTTAATCCATATATCAACTGTCAAAACTCATTAACCACCAACATAACTTCATTAGCCATTTTGATGTGATTAACCAAAAAAATTTGATGGAGTTGTCCACAATTCCTCTTATTAATTAACTTGTCTTAGTAACAACTTTTCTATCTTTGTTTGAAGGAAATAGTTACTGTGTCAACTTTGGTAACAAGTCAATAATTTGGATCATTTTGGAGGCTAAATATGGCTATGCAACCTGTTTATCTTAAAGAACATGAAGGAAATGTCCACAATTCTGTTGGACAGTTTTCATCTGTGACTTCAGCTCCATGGTGGAGTAATGCCTATGGATCTCAACCTGTTTATGGAGGAGAGTCTTGTGGCCAAATGAAACCTTTTTCACTAGAGCTTTCCAACTACATAGACCAACTTGCTCCGAGTAAGAACTTAGTTCGAGGAGTTGAACAATTGTTTGATAAAGGGCATACAAACCAATTCACCATCTTTCCAGGTACTTGTTATTCAATATAATTCCGGTTTTGAATGAATTGGTTTTTGTTAAGTTGGTTCTGGCTAAACGTGGGTTAAATGTAACATGATTTATGTTTGGATATGTTTATGTAAAAGTGAGTAGAACAAATTCTTCTATAAATTCTTTGAATTTTGAAATTTTGCTGCATTTGACATTTGAACTTTCCTATGCCTGGCCATTCAAACATTTTCTTCTACAGATGATTGTAAGATGTCAGTTGATACACCAAATCATCAAGCAACCTTATCGCTGCAATCATCATTTGCTGCTGAGCCACTTAACCGTTTCGAGCTAGGTTTTAACCAGCCTATGGTAAATCTTCTTAACAAAACAATCCCTTTGATCATGTTTTAGTATTTTAATTTTGATTTACATAAATTCATTATGTTTTTATTACCCTTTCCATGCTAGATCTGTGCAAAATATCCTTATATGGATCAATTTTATGGGCTCTTCTCGACTTATGGACCTCAAATCTCGGTTTGTCTTTACCTCGGATATTTTATTAATCTTTGTATTTATCATGCAATGTCTATAAGTACTTGAATGTGAATTTGTTTTATTTACAGTGTATATGCTTACATGAGAAAGCCAGAAATCTGTTTACAACTATCTTGTTAGTATTCTTCTAAATCTTTCAAATGTAATAGAGTTGATTATGGAATTTGTTGTTAATGAGTTTTCGGCTTTATGAATGAATTGTAAGACAAGAAATGAAATAAAAAAAGTAAAAAAAATATTATGATTAAGGATGTAAAAGGTAACAATATTAAGTTAGTATTATGATTTAAAACACAAATGAGAATAAAATTGGAGTGCAGTGAACTTACAGCCTTAAAATTGAATTATATGATGCAATCTGTGTTTAAGTTTTTGCATGTATTCAAGTTCTGCTTTTAGTTACCATTTGTTTATCTACTGCAAATATTTCATCAATTATTATTCATGTATGTGCCAATATTTAATAAATTAGGGGCGTATTATGCTTCCGCTTAGCATGACATCTGATGACGGACCAACGTACGTGAATGCTAAGCAATACCATGGAATCATCAGACGCAGGCATTCTCGTGCCAAAGCTGTGCTTCAGAATAAATTGATAAAGCGTAACAAGGTATGAAATATGAGTATTTTCCCTCACAGCAATGTTTGAAAAGTTGTGAAATAGTATTTTTCCTTTTACCCTTTTTATGCCTATATTAAGGTTTTGTATTTGTCTTGCAGCCATATATGCATGAATCGCGTCATCTACATGCAATGCGTAGACCAAGAGGATGTGGTGGTCGTTTCTTGAACACAAAAGTTTCTGCTAATGGAAACGGTAAAAGCGGGAGTGATGAGAACCGAAACACTGCTGGCCTACAGCTGCAGTCCAGTGGTTCTCAGAGTTCTGAAGTCCTGCAATCCGAGGTTGGAACTTTAAATTCGTCAAAGGAGACAAATGGAGGCAGTCCAAATGTCTCGGGATCAGAGGTGACTAGCATGTATACACAGGGAGGTCTTGATAGCTTTACTGTCAATCATATCGGATCTACTGTCCACTCTTTGGGAGACATGATCGATACTGGACACGGTATTGTCATGCCAACAAAATGGTTTGCAGCAGCTGGTAGACAGCTGCTGGAACCATAAGTTTCGATTCAGAAAGGAAACAAGTGGGTTTGGTACAATGTGAAATATTTTTGCACCAAACTCATCCTTTCCGAGACCAGATGAAGAAGCTATGTCACAGTTTGTTGTGTTTACCACGACAAATTTAGTTCCGGAAGACTACTTTTCCATCTGGTGCTCAGGCAACTCATTCTTGGCTTATGCTTAGGAAACTCATCCTTAGCTCGTAATCTTTAGTACTATTGTCTTTGTCCTTCTGCGCAGGCTTGCCGTGGCATGGTAATGACTTGGTATTTTCATGCAGTTATAACTATGATGTGTCTTTGTTTGTTGTTAAAATAAAAAACATGAACTCTAGCTAGGTGCATGTGTGTGTTTTTAATCTTGTCTACTAAGTTTGGTGTTTTGTATGGATTTCTGACTTTATGGAGCAATGTATTGTAACTCTACTAAGAAGTGTAACATTTTATTTCTCCCTCTCTAAGGATTGTATAAGAACCTCTTATTTTCAGACTCTACTTAATCCTATTTTCTATGTCTGTGTATGATTTTTATATATCTAGGACAATCAATTTGGCTTGTAGAAGGCCAAGCATGCTCACAAAGTAGGTACTTATGTAGGGAACTTCGCACTCCAATAAATAATAACTGGTTGTTAACGTTAATTAAATACAAAATTTGATCAATGAGTTGGGGGTCCAATGTTTGCAACTTGCACTCATTCTAGGTCCTAATATTTCAATGTTATTGTGTTGCTGTTGCATAATTATTAAATTCGATTATATCTCGTGACTGGCATGTAAAAAATATTTTAATAGTTTTCATCAAATAAATATAAATGATTAATAAAAACACTCAACATAAAAAATATGATTAAATAGTCTGAAAATAGGCATTGATGGACATCAACTTTGGATCGGGATCCCCTCCGATGATTTTTTCACATAAGAGAATGCAGTGTAAATCAAAACCATTCATTCACTTTTCATTGGAGGATTCTACTTACGTTAACACAATAGAATAACCTTTTTTTTTAAAAAAAAAATAGAATAATTTTTTTTTCTTTCTTTTTGAGCATTTTTTTCTACCTCAATATCATATAAACACACCAATGATGTATTTTGGATGCGTTTGTTTCAGCTTTAGAAAAAATAGATTTTGAGTTAAAAGAATTTAAAAAAAAAAAAAATTCTAGAGATTTTTAAAAAAATTTAAAGCTATTTTTGTTTGTTTAATATCATAAAAATCATTTTTTTTTTAAGATTTGAAACTCTTACACTTGAGTTCCTTATGTTTAAAATAAATAGATTTTGAAATACCTTTTCATTTTGAGGCAAAAAATGATTAATTTATTTTTTTAACAAAATAGATTTTTTTTAAATCTAAAACAAACACTACAAAAATAAAAAATAGATTTATTTCTTTCAAAAAATCCAAAACAAACGTACTCTTTATATGATGTCCATCATATTCCGCAAGGGTTAACAACATAGACTAATTTTGAGGATAAGATATGTACATGACATTGAAGGAATTTAAACTAAAAATTGATAAATTTAGAAGGACCATTAAAATAATAAAAATATTTGCTCAAAGAAAATTACATATTCATAAACTTTTCCTCCCCAAAACAAAAATGGTTTATGGTGTATGAATATTTGAATAGAGATTACAGCATAATAATAACCATGGCTGGTGCAACCACTGGTTCCTTCCCTATCTACCACAGACTCTTCAACTTTTCCTTTACCACCCATTCTTCCATTTCACTCATCACCCTTAACTTCCCACACAGACCAACAACAACAACAACCATTTCTTCAAAGCCCTTCAATTTAATCCCTCAATCATTCAACCCTTCATTTTCTTTCCATGAATTCCAAGAAGAAGAAGAAGAACAAGACTCTGAACCCGAAACTGAAACTTTACAAAATTCAGACCCAAAACTAAGACTCTTTGTTGGAAACTTGCCATTTTCATTATCTTCTTTTCAATTGGCTCAACTCTTTGGAGAAGCTGGAAATGTTGTGTCTGTCGAGGTTTTCTTTGACCCTTTTCAGTTTTTATCATTGTTTTATTCATATATGAGGAAATACTCAAACTACTCAATTTAGTTCATCATTCCAAATTGGTCCTTGAAATTGCAAATTTTTTATCAATTTAGTTCATACTTTGTAGGATTAGAATGACATTAAATTGAAACTATTGCGCGTGAATTTGAAACTAAAAGTGAATAATGTTAAAGTTTCATTTCATATACTTCTGATCCAAGGCGTGTCCAATGTCTGACATGTGTCTGTATATGCGTTTACATTCAATTATATCATTTTTTTCAAATTACTACAGGTGTTGTCGTGTTATGTCCAGTGTTCGTGATTATTTTGGAATATTGATATGGGGGCTCTAGGTTGATAAAACCCTACAATTTCAAGGATAAACTTGAGTTCTGGCTTTTAATAAATTTAACATCTTTTTGGTTTTGGGATGTTGTGGTGATCTAGTTTGTACCTATGTTGTTTGATTTGAGTTATATGCAGATTGTGTATGATGACATCACAAATAGAAGCAGAGGATTTGCATTTGTTACAATGGGGAGCGTGGAGGATGCTGAAGAAGCAATTCGAATGTTTGATGGCACTGTAAGTCTCTATTGTTGATTACATTTTAAGTATGGTATGATTGTAAAAATAAAGATTCCAAAGTGTGCCAAAATCATGGTGGTGGTGTTGTACAACAACCTGCTGCACCCTCCTTATAAACAACCTGCACTATCACTTGAACCTGGTTTATAAATTAATTAGTTTTGATGTTTTAATTAACATTGTCTTATAATAGTATATAGTATGATAATTTATTAATGTATTCTATTATAGATGAAGATGGACATTTAGACCATAATGATTTGGTGCTTAATCAAGGCTTAGTTGAAAATTAGTTAGGGCCAATACCTTGTTTTCTTGTCTTATTATCATTTTGGGTATAAATTAGGCCCTGTTTGGTTAAATAGCTTATTTAAGCACTTATAGCTTAAGTGTTTATGTATAAGTTATTTCAATAACAAAACATTAAATAAAGTCAATCTTTATCATATAAGCTATTATAGAGTGCTTCTGAAAATAAGTTGAAATCATCTTATGGACATGTAGTCAGTTGATAAGTTCAAATAAGTCAACTCAAACAGACCAATAAATCATTTGGAAGATATCTATATTTTTCTTGATTTAAGAAATATCTTATTCAACTAGCTTTCTGTTCCAAATTGTCAATTGCAATTCTATTGTTTACTGCATTGAACAAACTAGCAGAGTTCAATTCTAATGGTAATGGCTATGATGGTGAACAGACAGTTGGAGGTAGGGCTATTAAGGTAAACTTCCCAGAAGTGCCCAAAGTAGGCAAAAGGGTACAAATGGGCTCAAACTATAGAGGTTATGTAGACAGCCCTCACAAGATATATGCTGGAAACCTCGGTTGGGATATGACTTCCAAGCATCTTAGAGAAGCCTTTGCTGAGCAACCAGGCTTACTGAGTGCCAAGGTCGTCTACGAAAGGAACAACGGAAAATCTCGTGGATATGGATTTGTCTCTTTCAAAACTGCTGAGGATGTAGAGGTTGCTTTGAGTGCTATGAACGGCGTGGTATGGATGAACAACTTTTTTTCATTACTAGTTTTGCAAATTTTGTTCTTGTGATATTTCAATCTAACTATGTAACAATTTTCTTTGTATTTATAATGTACTGTTTTTCAGGAGGTTCAAGGCCGACCTTTACGACTGAATTTGGCTGTAGATAACAGGAAGCCTTTATCTCCTTCGGTAATTGATCAAAATAAAGGAAATAATGTTGATAGCTTGGAAATGTTATTTGGAATAAGCAAATGATGGCATACTAATCATTTTACGACTGAAGAAGCAATTCGAATGTTTTCCTCCCCCTCTGTTCAAAGTGGTCCCTCGTCTCGTATTTTTCTGTCAATTACTAATCATGTTGGCATACACTAACTACTAGATCTATGTCAATTATTTAGTTTTGTAATGATGGCGAGGGACCAGAACCCAAATCCTCTACAATCGGCTTTACCAACTTTACCGTGTAGTCGACTGTAGACTGTTAGATGAAAACAGAGACAATCTCTCTATCTTAACCGAACGATCTGTGATTGGCTGCAGCGTAAAGTCATCTATAGACAATCCAATGTGGCCATGCATCAAAATCCCAACTCCATAATATGATGTAGACAGTCCTTTCAAAAGTAATGAATGCTGTAATCATGTTCAGTTGGCTCTTCAAATTTATATGTGATCTACATTATCTTTCATTAAGCATTAGAGTTTCCTAGTTTAATGAGATAATAGAGATTCATTTTAAGGGATTAATATCTTTAATTGCTAGTAAGCATGTACATTTTTGCAGGATGGAGCCTGAGGATATTTCAGCTTTCACCAGACTATGGAACCTTGGGATATCTTCAGTGTAGAAAGACAGAAACTTGTGTATATAACAAACAATAAAAAAAAAACACATTCTTACTTTACTTTCACTTTTAGCAAACAATTTCCACGCAAGGACAATGAACCTATGTTGTCAAGAAAGTAATCTAGACGAAACAATATTGTAGCAGATGAAAGATTTGTTCTAGTAACTCGTAAATTTTAAGTCCTGGTTAAACAAATGTACCCTTATCCTTTTTCAAATTTTCAACCATTTCCCTTTTCGTATTTCTATTTATATTCATCTTCTGTTTCTTAATCATCTTCCTTTTTCTTTCAAGAGTGAAGCTCAAAAACGTGCATTGCCATTAATTAACATTGTCATTCTGTTCATATCATGCAGCCGTTTATACCATATAACATTTTTAGGTTTGGACTAATCTTGCAATATAACAGTGATAAGTTTATGCACCTCTCGATGAATATGATAGAAGTCTAAACTATGAAAACTTGAGGCAAAACTGTTGTAGTCTTCCGCTATTGATCCCAAATAGGATTGTTGGTGTTGAGTCTCACTGATCGAGGTGATCACATTAGATGAATCTGACTCAACAATCAGCTTTAGAAACAACATATCCTTTGCAAATTTCAATCCCTTAAGCATGGCCAAACCTTCTGCCACATCTGACTCTTGCAACGACAATATGCACCAGCACTGCGCTGCAACAACCATGCCTTCTATGTCTCGGTAATGAAAGACATTCGTAAGAGTGATGCAAACCAAACTGTTTTAACCCAATCACAGTCCATAAATAAATGATTAATTGACTCGTTATGCTGATCGCAAACACAACATAACGGGGAACATAAGTTGCATATTAGTTAACTCCTCTTTTAAATAGAGACTCTCTTACTGACAGACTCTTATGGAGAATACGCCGCATAAGGTGCATATGACGCGTAATTGTTTTAAGCTTCCATAGTTTACTCCATAGATTACTCTCTTGAGGTACGACACATTGATTGAAGATGAGCATCTCATTTCTTCGTATTTGGAATTTGTAAGCTGACTTAACAGAAAATTCACCAACTTTATTCTCTCTGCATATGAAGTGATCTCATGGATTATTGAAGGAAAAAGGGATTTGAAGGATTTGTTGAGCCTCAAAAGCAAGGAAGGTAGCATTAATCAATTGAGAATTCCATTCTTTCCGATCTGAATGTATTAGTTTTCCACATTTGAAAGAATACAATTTGAAGGTTAAGGAGACCAAATTCTATTACCTTGCTGATATGGTAACCAGTTATCACCCCAAATTTTAGTACTTTTACCATCACCAACTCTCCAAAGACCAACATGATCAATAACCTCCATTCGATCTTGAAGAATACTCCTCCAAGTGTAACTTGGATTATTTCCAAGAGTTGCATTGAGGAAGTTGGTTCTTGGAAAGTATCGCCTTTTCAAGCAACCGAACAAACTTTCTTCATTCTGAATAATACGCCATCCTTGCTATGCCAAGCTAAGTTAAACTCCTTCATGGTCTTGAATATGATCCCACCTTCATTTTTCTCTTTATATAGGGAATTCCATGACACCCAATGAATTTTTGGATCACCTTGTTTTCTCCCCCATCAAAATCTACTAATCATATTTTCAATGTGTTCACACAGGCTATCCGGGATCTTGAAACAACTCATGACATATGTCGGAATCACTTGGACTACTGCTTTAATGAGAACCTCTAGCTGCAAAGGACATATGATTCCCTTTCCAACCTTTCAACTTCTTCCAAACTATATTTTGGACAAAGTTGAATACCTTTTGTTTAGATCTCCCTACGTAGGATTAATATTTTATAAATAAAACTAACATGTGAATTGTAAATTGCGAAGGAAACTCCTCGAAAATATGAAATCCCTCTCAAATTACCTTGTCGCGGAGTTTTGAGCCATTATCAATGAAATATTTTATAATTTTCTGTCACTAATTTTTAACAATGACTTTTTTAGTAGTGGAGAAAATATACTTTATTTCAGTCTCTTGCCAAAATATTCTTGACGGGCTAACTTAGTTTTTTTTTTAAGTAGACGTGCTAACTTAGTTGTAATAGCTTAACATTGTAACATGATTAAAATACTGAGTTTAAATTTCTTTTGTAAAATGTTTTCACTTCAAAAAATTTCTCTTCCCCAATTTAAAAGAATAAATTCATTGTTATAAATAAAAATATGATCAATTACGTCTAACAATATATTTTTATTAAGAAAAAATATGAGTAACAATATACCCCACGCAGATCCCTTCAAAAAAATATACTACATGCAGATGAATATATTTCACTTTTTTAATAAAGATGATTAATACAAGTTGATTTTTTTAAAGGATTAATACAAGTCAATGTTAACATGAAATATTTATAATTAAACAACCATGAACGAATTTTTAATTGAATTTCATATAATAATTTATTTTGGATATAAAACTAACTAATATTTTCAATGAATATGTCATGACCAGCTTAGCTCAGATGGTAGAGACAGTGCATAATATATGTAAGGTCCGGGGTTCAAACCACGACCACCAAAAAAAAAAAATCAATGAATATAATGTGTAGTAATAACACGGACCATCAACTAACCACAAATTATATACGGGGTAGTAGTCATTTTAGTCTTTGAATATGTGTAACAAGTAATCACTATAGTCCCTCGTAGTATTGAAATTTTAAAATAGTCTTTGATTGTGCACTTGTTAGTCAAAATAATCTCCAATGTTAAAATAGTCACTCAATAATGACAATAACTCTTTTAGTATAGGAACTGATATGACAATAAGTAAATACTTATATGAATTGATATGATAGTAAGTAAGTATATTGAGGGATTGATATAACAATATTAACAAAATATTTTAACGCAAGAGACTATTTTGACTAACAAAGTGCATAATCATGGACTATTTTAGAATTTCAACACATTTGGAGACTATTGCAAGTACTCATTACAAATTCAGGACCAAAAATCTTTGGAAACTTTTGTTACTATAGTTTTGGGTGTATAGTATCACATATTTCTAAAATATGCGATATTTATTGAGCATTTATGTAATTTATAAACACAAAACTATAGTAATAGAGTGTTTCATTTCTTTTGAGAAATGGAAAGGATCCCAACTCCAAATTATATCTTAGAAATACATAGAACCTATATAAGACAGGTTACTGATAATATCTGCATAAAAACAATAGAAAAATATATCGTATTTCGCCAAAACAATTTGTGTGATTGGTCACTTATTTTTTTTGCTATGTCTTCATGAGGTTTTCTTCATTGTATATTGCATTACTCCTATTAGGGAAATCATATGTAAAGTGAAAAAAGAAACAAGTGAATCTCTCATGAGCAAGTCTGGCATGTTTTTATTGGATAAACGCTTATTGACTTCCCATATATATCGGCACACACCAGCATTATTTTTTTGCTAAAACAACTTCTGTGATTGGTCAGTTATTTTTTTTGCTATGTCTTCTTGAGTTTTCCTTCGCTGTATATAGCATTACTCTTAAATTATTTTATTTTTTTACTCAAACGACGGTACATTAATGTTCAAGCCATTGTGTGTTTGTGTCAGCCGTTAAGGTAGAAATAGAATGATGATGATGAGATATGAACATATACTTTTTATGATAAAGTTGGAATTGCACAATAATGTATTGAGAATGAAATAGATATTAGTTAAACATCCAATCTTAACGTTATACTTTTATTACAACAGTCGATAGTGTTGATAAACATGTGATATTCCTTTACTCATTCAGAAGATGGATTATTTATACATTCTTTCCTCACAACAATATTTTTATTGGTTACAACCTTGTGAGTTGAGGCAATCACGCCATTTTTGAGTTCTTGACAATCTTAATTGTGAGAAATATTATTTTTATTTTGCCATTTTTAGTCTATTCATGTTATTGAGGTTTGACTTTTGTCTTCAACCTTATATGCATGAATCACGTCATTTATATGAAATGCATCGACTTCAAGGGTGTGGTTCTTGAGCAAAAGATGGAGTCCATAGGTTAAAAGTGGGAATGAAGAGAACAAAAAAACTAGTAGTCAACATTACAATCCAATGCCTCTGAGGTCTTAAATTTCTGAGGTGATAACTTTGTCTTTTTCATCTACGATCTCTCACACATTGTCTAGTAGGGCTTCTCAAGGTTAGGATAGTGATACATCTAAAATAAATTTAAAATAAGGTAAAAAAATAATGATGAGTTTTTAAAACACAAATCCAAATTTGTTAACACAAATCTATATTTCAAAATTGATTCCATTTCCCCTTCAAAAAGAAATTTGATTCTGTTTTTGAAACTTACTGTAATCTAAACTCTAATCATAAAACCAATATTTATTTTTGAAAAGGAAAATGCTGAATAATAAAAAATTTACAAACCATGCTAATATATCTCTCACATGGACAGCTTTAGTTTTTTTTTTCTTTTTAAAAAGATAAGAGGTTTAATTAATATTTGTCAAAAGAAAGAGGTTTAATTAATATAAAGAGTTTGTAAAAAAAAAAAATTAATATAAAGAGTTTAATGGCCAGTAAGGACAGGTTTGATCTATTGGGTTGACATGTTTAGTCCATATTTTTGGTGAGGTGGATTAAGATTTTGAATCCGTCACTACTAGTTGGTCACCCCATCTAATCCACTAAAATAGCATGCGGAGACGGGGTAGGTTGGTCTGTCAGATTAAGATAAAATAAATTTATTTGTTTATAAGTTACAATTTATTTTACAATTTCCTCCTCCATCTCCATAGAATAGAGATAAAATCATTTAATATTACTTTGATTTAATGATTTTAGCCTTGTGTTTTAATAGTTTGTGAGTTAGTGAATTTGTGAACTTTTTATTTTAGTTATTGTGTTATTTATCGTAGATGTTTAGATGATGAGACATGGATGTTTGAACAATAAATTTCATTTTTTTATTAATAAATTCCATTTTTTAATACACATGTTGAGTGGCGTTGCCAAGACCCTGGGTCATGGGGTGCAGACTTATGAAACAGTAACATTTGGACATGATATAGACACATCGTCGTTGATAGTAATTGAAGAAAATATCAAAATTGAATGTAAATCACATGTGTCAGTATTGTGTCAGTGTCGGACACTGAACACATATTTGATTAGAAATGTCAGTGGATAGAGATGGAGACTTTTTAATTTCATGAATTATTATTTTATATATAAAATTATAACTATTGATATTTTTTTAGGGAACTATTGATTGTTGTTGACAAAAAATTAGTGATATCATTGTCATAGTATAGTTAAAAGTAGTATACAGAATAGTTATTTTAAATTATTTTATATATTTAAATAACATTTATTTGGAACATAAAGTACAAAAAATAGAGAACTAAAGAAATGAAAGATCTTTTTTTTATGACAAAGAAATCAAATATCATTAAATCATTATATAATACTGCTATATGTATGAAATTTGAAGCTATTGACAAAATAATCACATTAGCGTAGTAGGCATGTTTTGAGAGAATACATGGGTTCCATGCTATTATGCTCTACTTTTAATGATTTTGAATGATTTAAATAAAACACAACTAATGTACTTTGGAAAGTTTAAAGAATAAACTATATTAAATAATGTTAAATCAAATAAAACGAAAAAGATAGATTGTCAGTGTGCTACAAGGAAAGGCAAATGTGGACAGCACAAAAACTGGTAGGTAGGAGTGACAGTACAGAAGTTGTGTCTTTGGATGCACAGAAGAGAGAGACTTGGTGCAAAGAAGGTGCAAGACTCATACATGAGGGGGTTCATATAGAAAAACATATGGTAATTGGGGTAAAATATAAAAACTTAGGGGGTTCAACTGAACCCCCTGGAGAGGTGGCTCCGCCCTTGCACATGTTGGTTACATATCTTAGTTTCTTTAAATTTCCCTGATATTTATTAATTTTACATTGTTTTTTGAAGTTTTCAATTAATAATTTTTAATGAAACATTGACGGGTCAATCCACCATCTTGACATAAAACAAAGCGGATGAAATTTTAAAACCTACATCTTTAGTTGACTCGCTCCGCTTCATTTTAGACGGGATAATGACGGGGCAGGTTGGTCGATTTTTATTGGTATCCTTGTAAGTTGCGACAATCACACCATTTTTTCTTCTTGACAATCTTGATTGAGTGAAATATTATTTTCATTTTGCCCTTCTTAGCCTATTCATGTTGTTGAGGTTTGGTTTTTGTCTTCAACCTTATATGCATGAATCATGCCATTTACGTGAAATGCATCAACTTAAAGAGTGTCGTTCTTGAGCAAAAGATGGAGTCCATAAGTTAAAAGTGGGAATGAAGTGAACAAGAAAACTAGTAGCCAACAATTACAGTCCAATGCCTCTTCTTAACTCTTAAATTTCGGAGGTGATAGCTTTGTTTTTTTCATCTACGGTCTCTCACACATTGCCTAGTAGGGTTTCTCAAGGTTTGGATATTGATACATCCAAAACAAATTTAAAATAAGGTAAAAAATAACGATGATTTTTTAAAACAAATCCAAATTTGTTAACACAACTTGACAAAACATTGATGAGTCAATCCACCAACTTGACATAAAAACGAAGCGGGTGAAATTTTAAACCCTACATCTTTAGTTGGCTAGTTCCGCTCCATTTTAAACGGGTTAATGACGAGGTGTTAGCCTGTATTTCAAATGTTTGTTTTCGATAACATAAGTTGTTTGTCGAAAGCAAATTTCTTTCAAGTGTAGGTTGGATACAATTACATTCGACAAGATATGTTGTATGTGAGCATTTTCAAGTATGTGAATTCGAATTAAGAGAATTCAAATCCTCTCTGAAAAGACAAGATCAAGGGTCCAAGACACGTGGAAGTTAAGTCAAATGTGTCGAAGGTTTATAGTTTACGACCGTTAGTTTTTTAGTTATTTTACTCATGTATAAATAGGAGCTTTTATAGGAAATAAGGGTTGCAAATCATTATCAGAATTATCACGCTCGGATTATTCAAGTACAGAGAGGAAAAGAGTAACAGAATGTATGTGCATGATTTGATGAACAATCTTTAATAATGCAATTCAAATTTATTTCTTTTAAACTTTTCACTTTTATCTTCAAAGCTTAAGTCTCTATTCAAAGTTCTAAAATTCCGTTTGATTCTGCCGAATCAAACGCTAACATTCATTTTCGTGTTTAAACTCAATAACATGATGAACATTCACGCATTCTCATATATT
>Ga0315913_1002144_pt1 | contig 22844 bp, 11 predicted proteins | sample MpolsnodulesMG_FD_207736 | JGI IMG/M metagenome (GOLD analysis project Ga0315913, IMG submission 207736) | Medicago polymorpha root nodule microbial communities from Los Angeles, California, United States - small nodules | ecosystem: Host-associated > Plants > Roots > Nodule | place: USA... | reverse complement strand
CCGTGCAGGATGCTATGGATTTTAAGGATGTATTTTTATACGTTTTAGACGAGTTATATTGTATTGTTGATTGTACGAACGCGTGTTGTTGTATAATATATTCATTCGAAAACTCTATGTTGTAAATTTTAATGTATCTAGTACTAAAGATAATGCACATGCTAAACTTTCTAGATACGTTTAGTATGTGTATTACATATATGATACCGATACGGAAAAATTTGCAAAATTCCAGATACGATGGATATGTTTAAAAAATTAAATTTTAAATTAAATATTGCACATTATATAAACATTACTAAAATTGATGATAAATTAACATTCAAATTACTTAAGATGAGCAAACAAGTGACAATTACATGTCTTAAGTTAAGTACTATCATAAAAGGACATCATTAGTACTATCCCAAAAAATCATCATTAGTACTACCAAAAAAGACATAGTTTAGCTATCCATAAAGAACATCATAGTCCAACAAGGAAACACGAATTGTATCAGTCTCCTCTCCTCTGTTTCCATAATCAAACACAGATTGGCTTTTAAAATGAAGTGGGTTAATAAAAAGTTAAAAAAAATAAAAAATCTTGGATACGTATCAAATGAAGTATCGGTTTATCTAGCCGTATCGCACTACTACACATATGATAATTTGCAACATTTTTGCGGTTACAATTTAAAAAAGTGTTCCACACAAAAGAGAACCCATAAAATAAAAGGTTACCTAACTTTTTGAACAAATAAAAAAATGTTATCCACTGAATAGAAGTGTAGCTACAATAGTCGGTCTTAGTTTTCTAGTGAAAGAAACTCCAACTTCTCTCTAAACTTTCTTTCTCCTTCATTCATCGAGAAGGGGTGGTTTTAGGTCTTTTTTGGCCTAGAATCACCCCTCTACATCTTTTTCCCCTTTTCTTTCAATCTAAATAACTGATTTGCACATCTATCAAGTTTTTCCTTTTGTATTTTTTGTGATTTCGTCGTCTAAGTGCGGCGTTGTGTTGTTCGTCGTCTTGTGCGGCGTTTGATTGTAGATCCAAATGCATGAGTATTTCGGTGACTTAGGTCTTATTATATTATTTGTAGGCATTTTGTTGTTGTATACTATTAACTTGAGTGTTGTGAGTTTTGTTCGCAGATTTACCTTTTATGTTTTTTAGCAATGTTTGTATATGATATATATATACTATATAGATTTGAATATATCGTTTTTTAGCAATGTTTTTATAAAAAAAACAAAAAAAATGTTATCCAACACTTCATGATAACTCTCTCACAAAAAAACTCACCGAACAAACTGAATCAGCAACAATCACCACCGTCACGCCTCTCAGAAGCAGAGCTGAATTCCACAAATTCAGTTTTCTTTTCTCGATCACAACCTTGAATAATCACTTTGATTCTTCGTTCAGTTCACAGCATCGATTCATCAGCATCCTATTCGTTGCAGAATCTTCATCTTAGGGTTTGTGATTTTGTTCTTCTTTATTCATTCATTTGTTTTTGCATATGCTTTTGCAGCTCCAACGACCAAAAGACAAGACAGTATCCTTTCTCTCATTCTATCTATCTCTCTCTTTGAGACCCTAACTCTGTGTGTCTCCCTTATTCTTCTTCCTTTTTCTTTTCAAGGTATTATTGTGTTGCATATGAAGTGTTTGATACTTTGTCTCAGTGAAATTTGACCCTGATTTTCATTGGAATTTTGTGCAGCAATGCTTTGTAATGCTGGCTGAGCCAGAGATATAGTGTTTTTCACCTTTGTTTCTTTCAATTTAATATTTAAATTACTGAATTGTATATAAAAATATGTTTCTCTCCACATGCTTTGGCTGCTCAATCTCTGTATATCTTGCTTAATTATTTTTGGTTGTTGACAGTTTTATAAATAACATTTATTGGATTCATATATGACATAGAAACTGAATGGTGATGGTTAGTGGAAGATGTGTTAAAAATCAATATTCTAATTTAATACTATAAATCGATATTCTAATCTATTACGAACGGTTGTGGAACCTAAAGGATTGTTTGAATAGGTGAGCATTGGGTGTTTTCTTTTGGTTGTTGTGTCGGGGGCATTCTGGATTTTGTGTTTTTGATTTACTGATTCTGTTTGTGGAGGGGTTTTGGAGGAGGTTGGTTGGGTTTGTGTGTGGGTATTGACTCTGTTGTGTGGCTTTTAGGCAGTGTTTTGGTGTGATTATTTTGTCTCTGCATTAGCAGTTTCAATACTTTGTTGTTTTCGCTGCTGTTTGTGTGTGCTCTGTTGTTGCCTTGTTGTGGTTTTTCGAGTCAGTAAGGGGGGTTCTGTATGTTTTCAGCTTGAATTTTGTTCGGCTTTGTTGCTGATGTCTCTCAGACTGTTTTTTTGCTGCTGTTTGTGTCTGTTATTGCGCTATGTATAGTTTTGCGGCTGTTTGTGTCTGTTATTGCGCTATGTATAGTTTTCAGCTTGTCCTCTTTATTAATAATGTTTTGCTGATTAAAAAAAAAGACTCATAGCTCATGAAATTCCAAGCTGGCTTTGTAAAATATGCATCTTGATGAGTTGTTTATTTGAGATTGTTTTGTAACTATGTACTATAGAATTGTGAATCCAAAGAAATTATCATTATTGAATGGCAGGTGTTATTTGAGGGAAGAGAATGCAGTGTGGTTAGTGGTGCAACGATTCTTTTGTTTGTAAGTATTTTAGGTGTTATTTGTGATTAAAAGCTAGGATTAATGATGTAGAGATGAGATATATAATATCCTCATATGAGACACAATAATACCCAACAAAGGTATTATTCTCATAGGTAATACACAATAATACACGAAGGTATTATTCTTCTTCCTTTTAGGTATTATTAAGCTATAAATAATGACTTTTTAAAGCCCATCCCTATTACAATCTTTGAAAGACGTTATTGATCCATATTTTATGCTTTCAAATAACTTTGCTTGGATGTATGTCTAACCTAATCAAGATGTTAGCATATTGCCGAATGACGGATCCACTGGACATATGAGCGTAAATGTTCTTTTTTTACTTGGGAGGATTGTGTTAGGTATATGGTTCAAATATAATTATTCTACTGGCTTAGAATTTATGAAATATTACTTACATTCAGAAGTTATTTCATATTCATGCGTTGATCCTGGGAATGTTGTAAATGTGAATCATGCATGTGGAACCTAAAGGAATCATTCATAGCTCAAAGATTTCAAAATAACTGATTGACTAAAACCGTTGAATTTGTTTGAAGACAAACAAAGTTCTAAGTCGGAGAGAGTAGATAAGTGCCAAAATTATGATAATTTACATGGAACTTATTAACTTAGTTTACAAGTAATCTAGGTAAAAATCCCCAATTAACTATAAATATCAAATCAAATATTTATAGTTTTTGGGCCACTTAATTTACTTTACCTATTTCCCCTTCATATTTTGTAGGAATTTGAGATTAATATCCTCGAATGAAAAGAGCAAAGATTATGAGTTTAAGAAATTCCGCTAAGAGAGCCCGCCGATCCAAAAGCGACTCAAGGCAAAAAGTTCCAAAATTGCCGCTATTCAGAATGCTGTCAAATTCATTGAATCTTGTCAAATCCTCTAGGTAGATTTTGTCTCACCCAGAGAAATTTAACTTTCTAGAATCTATAAAAAGGGGTTCATAACTCATTTTTTGGGATTTGTCATACCACACCATAGACCCCAAGGTCTGGTGCAAAGGGTAGAAAGCTAGAAAACATAGAAAAGGGAGGAGAATTGTTAAGAGTCACACATCGGATAGGAGATAGCCTGACAATGTGTTTATAAGGGGACAATCCTTATCTCACAAGCCGGTTTTGTGGGGTTGTGTTAAGCCCAACCACGATTTCTAAGATGGTATCATAGCCTCTTCAAGTCCATTGGGCCACTGTTATCAGGTTTCCGCTATCGGGCCACCCACCATTTATGTTCACGAACCGAGTCCAATAGTGTTGGTCGTGAGGGGGTGTGTTAAGAGTCCCACATCAGATAGGAGATAGCCTGATAAAGTGTTTATAAGTGGGGGCAATCCTCACCTCACAAGCCGGTTTTGTTAGGTTGTGTTAGGCACAACCACGATTTCTAAGAAGAATGATACAACGAAGAAGAACAAGAAATCGACTTTAGCATCAAATATCCTTTCTTCTTGTTTCTTATTACAAGGTTATGTATAACTAACCCTCTCTATTGTTGGGATTAGGTGTAGTTGCTATAAATTTCTTGTAAATAATTAATAAGGCTAGTTATATAAAAATGATTTTTTTTTCTTCGTAAAAATTATTATTCATTATGTTTTTGGTTTAATTATGTTATTAATGCTTTTTCTAATGTCCAATCCAAAATTAAACTTTTGATTTAGAAAGCGAGAGATCAACTTTTTATCTAAGTGATCTGAATTAAATCATGTGTAGATACTAATGCTTAAACATAAAGTTAGATTTGCATTCACTCATACTATTTGGTCTGATGTTATTGAAGCAATTGACTATTTTGTTTAGCAATTGAATCAATAGATTTCATGTCGTTTACCAGACATGGAAACATACACTGAGGGATATGTGGATTCAATATTTATTTTTGACGATAAGGTGATGAAGCTTAATTCCAGCAATATGATCTCTCTATTCTTGCTTCATCAGTTACACACTTACACTACATAAAGTAAAACACATGCATAAACAAACTCACTTTCTATATTAAAAACAGTTTTAATTGTTGAAAGGTTTTGGTACCACACAAGTCTATGTGAATTCGATATTTATTTTTGATAAAAACTGGCATACTTACTGCTATATGAGAATAGTCAAGATTCTCTTTACCATTTTCTCTGACTTTTGGCTACATACAAGTATTTCCGCTACTGCATAATGACATTTTCTTGACTTCTTAACCCTTTTCACGCATCCTCATTTATTTTCTTTTCTTCTAAACTTTTGTCATAACTTACTTCATGTTTTCTTGTTCTTGGCGTAAAAAAGGAAATCAAACAAAATGTAGTAAATTACAACTAAAAACCAGATAAAAAGAATAATTTATTTAGAGTGAGGCTACTTTTTGGAACCAAAAAAGCGAAGAAATGCAAGAACCGATTTGTATTAAAGCATGGAAAATATATAATTTTCATTTAGCAGAATGTCACCATTGTATTTAATAATAATAGCTTAGATTCATTCGTGCAGATTGCCGCACATATAATCTGTAATAATCGACATTTCTCAGTTATTAAACCAAGCAACATATAAAAACTATATAAAAAATAGGTCTATTAGTGTAGCTGCAAATGCAATGTAGCACTTGCTCTCACTGTCTCCTTATCCTTATCTTGTACATATCACATTGTGCAGTGTAAGGAAGGAATTTAATTTCAAATTCCTAACCTTTACGTCTTATTTAAAATTCTCTAAATATAACTTAGAGTAAATACTTTATAAATTAATATTTTAGGAGGAAACATTCTTTTTTTGACTATAGTTGTCTCCCAGTCGAACTCTGTTTATTAGGACTCTTTTTCTTTAGATACTGGAGAGTTAAGACAAAAAGAAATAAATTTTTTTTATAAAATTTTATCATTTTAAAAGTTCTCCAAATTAATCATTCAAACAATGAAATTTACGGAGAAGGATTTAAACCTTCATTGATCCAATCACACTAAAAACCTCAGATTATTATTTTCCTATTTTTAATTATGGTGATATAGTGTACATGGAGATAGTACTAAAATATCACTACAATGAAGAAGGGGGGTGGGACTTCAGTAACTTTGTGTTGGGTGACTTTGGTGACTTTAGTGTATTTTAGAGGAAAGAGAGTGATGATAGAATGATTAAAATAAATTATTTTGATGAGAGAGACTTATTGATTAGGAGAGAGATAGAGACAAAGACACCGAAAGGCACCGAAGCCAAAGGCATCCAAGTACTACCCGAAGAAGGGTAAGAAGACTGACTCAAGTCAATCGTAGAATGTAGATAAGGGCATTGTACAAACAAAATTGATTGGCCAGCCCATTGCCACCCCTCATTTATTAGCTAGCACATTATAATGTGAGTAATATAATTATTGTGATATAGTGTACAGGCAGATAGTACTAAAATATCACTACAATGAAGAAGGGTAAGAAGACTGACTCAAGTAGCCTTAAAAAATGACTGAGGAGTGAGTCAAGTCAAGTCAACCGTAAAATTCAGATAGTTCAAATAAAATAATGATTGGCCAGCCCATAAATCTGATTGCCAGCCCATTACCACCCGCCTCGTTTATTAGCTAGTACATTATAATGTGAGTAATATACTCGATCGTTCTCTGCTTTTAGTTTCTATACATTACTGAGTCATCTAGTTCTTCTTTCAAGTGTATTTGCAACATGCAGAGAGCCCTGCAATGGATTCTGATTATTACATCGACAATCATTATAAATGGCAATGCCGCGACTAACGATGAACGAGCCGAAAGGAAACTTGTCACAGATTTAGGTATGGAGCTATTCACTCAACAACTCATTAATTGTATTTTTTTAAGTAAAATGTTAACCGGTGCTAGTTAGTTAAGGGAGCAAATATAGAAATATTTGCATTGAAAGCTATGTAATCAATGCATTAAATGCTTAAAAAGTATCTTTTTTAACTTATAATTTATTTTTTTGACTTCTTTAACCGGTGCTAACATGACCCTTTTTTTAAAAGGGTCTTGGTAATTTGTGTCTTTGGTACATGTTAAGGATTCTAAAAATAGCAAGTATTTCCTCAAAAAAAATAGCATGTATTTATTGAAAAAAATTAATTTACATGAAATCTTTAATTTTTTGAGATATAAATTAACACAGTTTCTAATGCAAAATTTATATGTTTAATACATTAACATGTGCCCTTAGAGGTATGTTAGCCATTCCCTTTTTTTAAATATATGAAATAACAATAATCAAGAGAAATTCTTAAGTGACTTTCACCCAACATGTCATCCTTACACCCATCCAATTAAAACACAACACCTCACCAAAATAATAATAAAATAAAAAAAATCAGAAATTTCCTTCTCTCATCTCCCCACTTTTCTTAAACTGATTAATCACTGCACCAATTTTTTCTTGAGAAATCATGCAAATTAATTTCCTTTCATTTCAACATACAGGAATGTTCCCAACTTTTGCTAAATAACATGCTATCAGGATAAGTGTTGTGAATCACTCCAACAAACTAACTTTTTGCTTTGGGTTTATTTTTTTCTCATTTTTTTAGTTAATTTTTTTTTTTAAGGATTTTAACGTAAATTTATATAGATTCAAATTGTGAAACCACAATCCCACTTTACATTTCAAAATCCCCTATTGAGTAAGAAATTCAACGATTACACAGAGGGGATGGGGCTTTCACCATTGTTGGAGAGAGAAATTAAAACGAAAGGAAATCATGGGAAGGGTGGGGAGAGGATAGAAGGAAATATCTGATTATTTTTTTTAAGGAATCTGATTTTTTTTGTTTTATTATTATTTTGATGAGGTGTTGTGTTTTAATTGGATAGGTGTAAGGATGACACGTTGGATGAGAGTTCACCTAAATAAATTGAACTTCACACCGGTTATGTAGTTCGACTCTAACAATTTTGTGGCTTTCTTTTTGGTACACTTTGTGTCGGAAAGATGGTCAACTATTTTTGGGTGTAAACCAGATATTCTCTGCGCGCAACTGCAGAGACTAATCCTTCGAGCATTGTGGGACCCAAATGGGCGGCAAACTCTTCATAAGAGTTTTAACGCTGCTGCATGCCCAAGGCTGGATTCGAACCCAGAACTTTGGTTAAACTAGAAGAGACCCGTTCCATCTCATTTTGATTTCTTAAAAAAAGAATTTTGTTAATCAAAGTAGAAATTGTGGACTTTTATTATTACTAACAAAAACCTATCAATTAATTTTCTCATCGTTTCATCGTATCTTATATTTTTGTTCCTAACATAATTTTTGATATACTAGTAAAAAAAAATTAATATGATTTTTTTGGTAGAATATTTGATTTTTATGATTATATAGGCTTGATAACTTTAATTTTAATTATTTTTTTATAAATATTAACTCAACTGCTTATGCACATAAATATGCTCTCTTTTTTTTAAAGAATAAATATGCTTTTATGTTAATTTATAAATTCCCAAGAATGAAAATTTTATCTTTATAAACTGTTTTTTCATAAACTATATTTATGAATAATACATAAAAACTTGTTTATTTAGTGAGGGAAAGCATGCAATCCCTCTCTAATTCCATCATTAAATTTTGCAACCAAGGAATTTGTGAGAGATTTTATTTTTTCCGTCACTACTTTTCCTCCCTAATTTTTCTCTTCCTAGTAGTGTTTTATGCACCTTCAATTGCTCACAAGCATCTTAAGCTTATGAAAATATTTCTACCAGTATTTACGAACCATTAGTTTGAGAATGAGAGTTACAACCTGATCCCAAAATCAAGAGTTAAGAAATGATCCCAGAATATAGATTTAAGATGCAGTAAGAGGAACCAAAATAATCATAATGTCAAATTGAAAACGCAACACACAAACACTTGACACACTCAACTCAAAAATACACTTCAACACTTTCAAACACACTCAACTTTCAAAATTCAATCAACATTCAAAATGCCATAAAATTACGTGTAATTCATTCAAAAGTTGAAATATTCAGTACACATTCAAAATACCATAAAGGGGCATTATTGTTTAAGTATTAAAATACCAGCATACATCATTAATGTGAAAAAAAAATCAAAATTCATATAAATTCATTAGAACGCCTTTCTCCTATGTGCAACTTGATACTAAGTGATCTACTCTGTTTCATCAACAAACTGCAACGTAAATCTATGACATGCTCTTCCTTTATCAGAACCTCCACATTTGTTGGCCTAGGTGGTTCTCCCCCGTCTAGCACACTAGTTTGGGATGAGATACCCTGTAGAACCAGGAAATTTAACCTGGTACGTGCTACATGTGTGTCTCTAGAAATAAACCCCACTCATCCTTAGGAATAACATGCACCAAACAATCATGAAACGTATGGTTTATTTGGAAGGATTCATCTCTGGTACGGACGGAGGATGCCTTGGAATGCTATGAATACTTCTATAGGGGTTGAAGATCATGTTGTCAACCTGTAAACGACCAAAGAAGGTCTTCTATTTTTCTGGGGACTTGTAGCCCTTAACTGGAACGAGCTGCGTTGTGTGTGGCCTGTCGACGCTATAGTTAAGATCGATATCGTATGGATATATATCTCCCTAACATGCTCCATAGCTCATACCTAAAAAATAATCACATATAGAAACACATATTATAAACACAAACACATGTTAAAGTACAAATTTCTTAAATATTACAAAACAAATAATTACCTATAACAGAGTAATGTATTCAACCATCTGTGATCTACGAGGAATAATTCCCTTCCAAGTAATAGTAAAGGAATGCTCCAGTCATTACACCCCAATACTACTAATTAATTAATAGTAAAGACAAATCACAAGACTTTTTGCGTCCTCGATCCAACACCTGGAGTCTCTCCTGCTCCCCCACCAAGTCAAATTGGGTTGTTGTTGGAAAAAAATCACCAAAAGAAAATCTCTAAACAAGAGGAAGAACAACCACAAGAGATAAAAAAAAAAAAGACCAAAGTTTACTCTCAAAATTGTGGTACAACACTTCACACCTACGTCCATAATATCCAACAAAATATTTTTTAGTTAACCAATAAATATTGCAAACTCTCTTACAATTTTTTGGGACAAACTTGCAAAGTTTCTCAACTCACACAATTGCAATATTTATAAGGACAAAATTACAAACCTCTCAATTACAATTTTTTTATGGAAAAATTGCAAACTATCTGATGACATATAACTACCTAAACCCTTGATACACGCAATAGACTAGAGATGTTGTGGTGAAGAAAAAGCAAACTGTGTGTGTCTATATATATATATATATATATATATATATTTGTTAACTTACTCCAATCTAAAAACATGAAGGAGTAAGTTGGCAAGTCTACTCCGACTTACTTTTTACTAAACTATTCATTATATTTCGCTAAACATACTTTAAAGAATGGGGTATTACTGTAATATGCATTTTGTAGTACTTTTTTGTTGGAAACATTTTTTTTCAACGTGACCTATGTAAAGCAACGGAGCAGAACAATGTTTCATTATCGGAACAACATCAAACGACGACATTCCTGTATAGAGAAATTACTAACACATAATCTATTACTTACAAGAGATAGGAGAGGATGATGATATCTGCATCAACCAGCTTGATCTACAAGCATTCAATGATGTCACTTAGTGTGTATTTGTTGGGCGAATATTTGTTTCTTCCTCGATAGGGTTTTGCTACATTAGCCTAGTAGGGCTTAGACCGCCATTATACTTAATAAATTACACATAATCCTAACACAGAGAAATTAATTATACATAATATTGTATAACTTACAAGACATAGGAGAGGATGCAAAATGTTGCTTCAACCGGATTGATCTACATGCATTCAATGTTCCCACCTCGCATGCCCTATTTCTTTCTCCTAATCTCTCTCACTAAAACAATGATCTGAAAGGAAACAACAAGCCTCTATTTATAAATTCTAGAAAACCCCATTCACCAAGAGAGTGTGATGTTTTTTTGGGCAAATAGTCGTTTCTTCCCCGATAGGGTTATGCCACGTTAGCCAAGTGGTCGCAGACTACCATTGCTTGATAGGCGAGCCATCTGCTTCACTAGAGGATCTGTCAGCTCAACCAAGTGATTTAGACTGCCATTACTCGCTGGGTGAGCCTCCCCTGTTTCAATTTGTTGGTGTCTGAAATACTTTGTTGGGGGATTAGATTACAACCTAGATCACAAAATCTAAATTTCAACTATATTTGATTTAATAATTAATAATTCTACTATATAAGCTCATATTTGATTTAATAATTAATAATTCTACTATATAAGCTCTCCAATATGAATCATAACGCTTTGTTGTGGAGTTGTTTGCCAGCAACATATTTTATTTGCTCCGAAATATTTAAGGTGGAGATTTGTGTGGAACTTGAACTTTTCTTGCTGGGTTGATTGGGGAATACAAAGTGGAAATAAAAATAATCTGAAACAAAAAACCTATTATTCTCCGAAACCATGAAATCTATGAAACTAACAGGGATGAAGGGTATCAAGAAGAACGAGAGTGACCGGAAACGAACATGGACGAATTAGTAAGGGCACGTGATATTATTCAAATGAATTTTTTCACAAGTTTGATTATAATCCAATGGTCATTATTTCACCCTCTCATCTCTAATTATAAATATTCCCTCTTACTTGATTAATGCAATGTCACAAAGATGAACTCGAACATCTTCTGCCAAATAGTTTATTGATAGAATTAACTTGAATATTTACTTTAATGACTTATCATATTTGCAGGTGTCATAAGCATTGATTGTGGGGTAAATGAAAGTTACACTGATAACACAGACAATTTTTTATATCAAGCCGATGATATCACCGTCGTCCAGTTTGGTCAAACCAGGAATATATCATCAGAAAATGAAATTTCCTATGAAAGTCAGATTAAGAAGCAATTGAAGTCATTGAGAAGTTTTCCAGATGGGAAGAGGAATTGTTATAACTTAAAACCTAAACAGGGAAAGAACCACAAATATAGCATAAGGGCTTATTTTCAATATGGAAACTATGACAACAAAAATAAAATACCAACTTTCGATCAGCATCTTGGAGTCAATCTTTGGGGGCAAGTACAACTCTATTCAGCTACATCCGTTTTACGTACCGAGGCTATTCATTTCAGCTCAACAGACACAATCGAATATTGTCTTGTAAATACCAATCAAGGGGTACCTTTCGTTTCATTATTGGAACTATGGCCTTTAGGTGATTCTAATGTTTATCAACCGTCATCAACTTTATTGACTCTAGATCTCCAGGGACGAATCAACCTTGGCGAGTCTAGATTTCACTTCATCAGGTGACTTAACTTCAAACCTATATTTCCATGCTTTGATGTACATGCTTGTTGTTCAAAAATTACTCGTATAACTAAGATGTGTGGCCTAAGAAATGTCACATGATTATACTCGGCTAAATTAACCATTTATTTGAGAGGTTCGATAATGGGAGCCAGGGGCCAACCTGGACTCACAATACCAGTGAGGCACAATTTTTTGCAAGTCTGCGTGTTTCCAATATTTCAAAGTTAGTGACTTTGTTACTCTCACTACCACTGACTTTGCACGGTGGTGGGTTGTCATCGGTGGTGATGGGTGGGGCTTCTGCATTTGTGTATGTGCACGTGCAATAGAAGAAGGAAACGTTGTTGTGTGGTGCTGGGAAAAATCAGAAAAGATATGTGTGTTTATGTAATGATGGGTTTGGCTGGTCGACAATTAAAAAAAAATTGACTCCTTCTTTTCCCACTTTATTGATTTTTCGCGCACCGTATAAAGTTCGGATTATATAATCCGAACGGCATCAACACCCCATAAAAACCTCCAAAACATGTTAAAACATTTCAAACTTTAGAATTTGAATAGGGCGCACGAGAAACTCTTAGGGTGAAAAAAGAAATGACCTTTTTTTTAAAAAAAAATTGGGTATGGGCTGGTGTGGCACTTGTCACAAAAGGCTTAGTTCAGGTCCGTCCATGATGGGAGCACTACGTATAGAAAAATGATTTATGTTCCGATAGATGAACCAAATGTTAGCTCCTATTCGTTTTTACTTATTAGAGCTTATCTAGTGGTATAAGTATTGTGAGATCCTGAAACAAAAAAAAATTGTAAGATTGTTTGATAAAATTTATAAAAACAGCTTATGACATTTTTCATAAATTTTTTCAACTTATTTTTATAATTTCTCCAAGATAGCTTGTGAAAATAGCTGATAGCATATACAAAAACAACTTACATTATTTTATCTCATACTATAAAAATGCTTATTTTGATAAAAGCTTGTGTTATAAGCAAAAAATAGGATATTTATCCAAACAAGGCCCAACACAAGAAGATACTTACGCCTCAAGTATATCAAGAGAGTAGACCATACTTAGGTATCAAGCCTACACCAGCATGTCAATCTCTGGGATTACTACTTTGTAAAATTATCCTTCATTAATAGTATGAGACAGATCAATGACTTCTTCTCATACTTTGTTCACAGCTGCCCCTTAATGACAATTGTTCAAGTAAAGGTTCAAGAATCAAAACGCTAACCTAACTCTATAAATATTAACTCATGGCACCGGTCAAGATACACATGCATTTAGCATTAATGTTACCTTATAGATCCACGACACTTACTGACTTGAGTGTCGGAGTGTCTTTGCATATACCACCATCCCTCTGTTGAAGAAGAAAGTTGTTGACAAAGGTCCTATACTCAAAGGCCATTCAACATCATCATCCAGAGGATCTTAGGTCCGACAAATCATGTACCAAATACCTCATTGAGGCATGCGTATCGTACACCGCGACATTATATTTATATGAATCTTCATGCAGCCTAGTTTTTTTGTCTGTAAACAAAGCGACTAACGCCGCTAAAAATACACAAACATAAAGTGGAAGATTCCAAGTTCGAACCGCAAACACCACAGAAGATGTCTAGCCTAACAATATTAGTATTACCAGTTATGCTAGACCTTACGAATAAAACCAATTTTTTACTAATTACGCTAGACCTTACACATAATGCAACCTAACGAGGTATGATTTGGTAGGTACACGGACGACATATTTGGTAGGTCTTGGTTGAACAAAAAAGAATTGTACATCAATCCAAAGAAGACATCATCATCTATTAATTTGTATACACTTGATGACGCTTACAAGCTTCCAACCGAGGTTTTGAACTGTGCAGTCGAGGCGTTAAACCTGTCCAGTTCTTTGAAATTCATGTTTAATCACAGCAAAGATGAAGAGTATTATGTGTATCTTCATTTTTTTGACTTCTTGTTTAATAGTAACCAGAAAAGGATAATGAGTATTTCTATCAATGGTCCTGATGGGGTCACAGAACCCCCTCTCACTCTAGAATACCGGAAGCCAACCACCATAGTTATGAATATTGAAAAAGGGAACGGCATTGATAATATTTTGATTGAAGCAACCTCTGATTCTGAGTTACCTGCCATGCTCAATGCCTATGAGATTTTCAGGGTAATACCTGAGTTTTTAGCCACGCAACAAGATGATGGTAAGTGTCTCCTATTATTATGACTAAGGATCCTCTGGTACACATAAGATAAATCTTGCATCATGTATAAGTTATTTTTTATAATTAGATTAATAAATCTCACTATTAGATCGAATGCGATATGAGACTTATTGATCCAATGGTAAAAAAACACATGGGGCAAGACTATTTTACTATTCTGCTCCTACATTCTCAAAAACCCCAAAATTTGTTTTTGTCGAATTTGCTGGATACCAGATTAACTGATTCGGATAACATTTGTCTGAATTGTGTACAAAATTATTGCAAGAAATCTAACATCAATGTTGTATTTCGTACTGGTACCAATGCATTATTTAACATCCCCTTAATGATGTCTAACATTTTACATTAGACTTCATTAAGTGTAGTGTGGGGTATTAGAGTTCCCACAAGGAAAAAAGGATCTTGGGGGCTTTTAAGAATGTATGGTGGATAAGAAATTATCATTATTTTTTTATCAAGTACTGAACTTGATTGCAAGCAAATTGTAACCGTAAAAGATAAATGATTTTTTGGACTTCATAAAAGCTAAGCTCCCTCCCCGAACGGTGCTGCTGATTGCTGATGCTCCGAGTACATGTTATACCATTTTGAAATCTTAACAAATTTTTTGGCTTGTTAAAAATAAAACAGTTGATGCCATCTGGAATATCAGAAACATTTACAATATCTCCAGAATAGATTGGCAAGGAGACCCATGTGGACCAACAGGTTTTAGATGGGAAGGTCTTAATTGCGACGGTGTGAATATTCCAAGAATAATTTCACTGTGAGTACTTGTATTCTCAAATTTTACAATATTGTTCTATTAATTGGAGGTCAAGTCGACTAACGTGTGTGTATACATTGAGCTTTATGTTCGATTTGCCCCAACCTATGTCTTTAAGCAAAAAGCAACTTGGTGCTTGCAAATCCTTTCAGGAAACGTTGGAGTTAGAACACTATTTTGACATAGTTTTAGATCAAAATATTTTAAATTGTTTTACTTTGTGCAACTCATAGTAGAAAGAGAAATAACTCTTGACTAATAGTTACATATTCTTCCGTGAATTTATTCAAGTGAAAGTATATATTAATTTATGAATAAACACACTTAATCATGAAAGATTTAACACACTCTTAATTTGGAGTGATTTCTTTCACAAAATTCTGCTCTCGGTTCCTTTATATATCGTTGTAGTCCATACTACTTTGCTTTTCACAATGACAAAATTCTTTTGATAAAATTCAAGCAGAAACTTGAGCTCAAGCAAATTGTCAGGCCGGATAGATGCTGCATTCTCTAAACTCACAAATTTAGAGATTCTGTAAGTATCTTCTTCTTTCAATATCATTGTTTCAAGCCCTATGCTGGAACAATATAGATGCTGTGAAGATCTGAATTGTCAAGACTAAAACAATAATTATTATTTTACAGAGATTTGTCAAACAATAAACTGACAGGGGACCTTCCAGAATTTTTAGCACAATTACCGCGATTGAAAGTCCTGTAAGTTTATGGTGATGTGTATGAGCATTTCCATACAGGGAAACTTTCCATGTCTCACATGTTACCACATTTTTGCAGTAATTTGTCATGGAATAATCTCACAGGTCTCATTCCCGAATCTCTAAAGGAGAAGTCAACTAGTTCTTTGAAATTGAGGTTTGCTTTTGGCCGATATATAGCTACATTAACATATAATAACTTTATTATTGTTATGATGAAAACAGTTCTAGAGGCTTGCTCCGTTTTTTGGTATTCTTTTCTCTGCATTTTTTAAGCATAATTTGTACAAAGTAACGTCTTGCAATACCAATACCAAGCATATCAAAATTTTAGTAGATTTTGTTTTTTCTTTTCCATATAGATAATTAGTTTGATTTTACACCAAATTAAAATTCTTCATTTACCATCAGCTGTACAATAACAATTTTGTTTTTGGATAAGCAGATCTATGTTAACCAACACTTTCTTACATGCAGTTTGGATGGAAATATTGGTCTTTGTCAGACAGGCTCGTGCAAAAGCAATAAAAAAAAATGGAATGTTATACTGATTGTATCGATAACAGCAACAGTTGCAGTCCTCATAATAGTTTCCGTTGCTGTGGTGATCTTGAGAACTAGAGGTATGTACATATGATAATTCTATAATGATCATATTGCCATTCTTTTCGTTATGAACCTTCAAAGCTTTGTTTGCAACTTACAAGGGAGGTGGATGGAGGGCTTTGGAAGGAAACTGTATAAAAGCAGAATTATGAAGAGGAAAATTGGATGATGAATTTAAAGTTTTCACTAATATACCAATAGAACAGTATAACAATGAAATCTACTGAGGGATACAATGAATTCACTAGGGTAGCTATAGCTTATTTTAGGGAAAAGTAAACTCAATACACGAAGAACTAGAGTATCATCAAATTCTTCACACCTATTGTCAATCATTGCTTCCCCATTTATAGCATGCCGGGGGAAATTTTCTGTTAGCCTTTCTTTCTATGTCATCTTCTCTCCTTATGCCTTTGCGGATCACATGCCACATGTCCCTTGTTTTCCTCCCATTTGATTATTGTCATATTTTGCCCAAGATTATCTTTAGCATTCATCAGTAGTATGTGCTGGTGGTCTTTATGCATGCAACATCAGTGCCAACCGGTTCAGTTGCTGATAGGATCAAACTAAAATTAACTAACTCTGATTACTTTTCTACATTTGTGCTGTTCATGTTTTGTTTAGTTTTAAGACTTTTGGCGGAATGTGCATAGAAGTTGAGATGAATCAATGGGGTGCTGTTTTGTTGATTTTGTTGCTCTGTCATGATGGTTCTATAATGCTTGTGTGTATGCTGCAGTACTGTGGATAAGTACTTATAGAATAAGTGCTTATCATATATATAAGTTGACGCAGTACGGAAGCGTAGGGTTAGCAAGCACTAAACCTAGATAGAAAAGAACAAGTTTGCAAGCAACAAACTTGTGAAAATAGGGTTGCAAGCGACAAACCTATCAAAATAAGGGTTTCCGGAATCCACCAGAGAAAAGTCTCGAATATTATTAATGAATAAAAGTGTGCCTCTTAGACTACATAAGTTCTGCTTATATAGTGAAAGAAATAACAAACCCGTGGGCCGAAATAAAATATAACGAAATAATAATAGAAAGTTCTAGAAAATTACCAAGATTTGGCTAAATAATAAATACTACTAAATTACTAATAAAACCCTCCTGCATCATAAGTGCTTGTGTATAAACTCACCTTACAAACAGTCTCACAATTATGCTATATTAGATAAACTCAAATAAACCAATTCAAACAGATCGTACTTAGGATTTGAGTTTTATTATTTACATAGGTCCAGCTATGTTTCCAAATTCAAATAAGGATGAGCAGCTAAACACAAAATGTCGAGCATTTTCTTATTCGGAGGTTGTCAGTATCACTGATGATTTCAGACAAATGATTGGAAAAGGTGGATTTGGGAAGGTTTATCTAGGTGTTATACCTGATGGTGAAAATGTTGCTGTGAAGACACTCTCTTTGTCAGAATTGCAGGGGCATAAGGAGTTTATATCAGAGGTATTATACATCAATGCATTAGTTAATATTTTGTTCATATTTGTGTTACTTCAAAATCCATAACTAATATCTTTTTGAATTTTTCTAGTTACACCCAATATTACAATAATATTTTAAGCCTTTTCAAAACAATAATATTTTATCATAATACCGATTAGCCCTCAATTCCATGTTTATTTTAGAAACACTAAAGACAAACTCTTCTCCTCTCTCTCGAACAAACATCAATTGAAGGTGAACAAATTTGGTGAAAGGTTTTCATTGATATTCTGTTGCTTATGTTATTAAAAAAAAAGTGAGTTGATGAGTGATTTTCTCTTCATTTTTTGAATCTTTGGAAATCGTACATAAATTCTACGTGAACTCAATTCACGTAGGTGTTCCTAAATTGAATTCGCATATGTGAATTTTTTAAATGTACTGAAATTCTTTCAATTCACATATCCATTACCAATTTCCATTTACATTGAATTCACATACTAAAATTCCAAGTGAATGCAAAATGAATTGGCATGAGCAACATGAATTCACGGAAGCAATTCACGTATAGTATTGTGAGAGACAGATTCATGTATACTATTAGGTGATGCATACTTGAACTCATTTCATATAAGATGAAGAGAAAGACAAACCATGAAAAAGTTAGAGGAATTGAGACAACAGAGATGAAAGTGGGAAGAAAGAAGGAAAGGACATTTTTATCAAATTGTGGTGTAACTAAAAGTTCATAGGGAGGTGATGTTAAAAGAATAAATCAAATCGTTTTCATCATTAAGCATTTTTTTCTTTCTTTCATCAACTTTGAATTGTAGGTAAATTTATTGATGCCTGCTCATCATAGAAATGTGGTTTCTCTTGTTGGTTATTGTGCGGATGGTGGAATTAGAGCACTTATTTTTGAATATCTACCAGGCGGGAACCTTCAGCAACGGTTATCAGGTATAATGTAGTATATATAGTCTTACAATCGTGACACCTTATGACTCGATGTAAAAACTAACCAAATAAATATAATTCATGCATTTTGACGCATGGGAATTCACTTGCACATACAATTGCATAACTATAAACTTTGGCAGATAAAAACCCAAAGGTTTTGGAATGGAATGAGAGACTTCAAATTGCCTTTGATGTAGCAAATGGTATGCAACTAATTTCAACCATGTCCATCCTTTTATATTTGTTTTCTTCCTGAAGTAACCAAATTAAGGCCAAATTAATCATAACTATATGCAATTGATATTTATTGGAAATACAGGTTTGGAGTATCTGCATAATGGATGCAAGCCAGCTATAATCCACAGAGATTTGAAACCTCCTAACATCTTGCTAGATGAAAACACGCGTGCGAAGATTTCAGACTTCGGATTGTCTAGAGCTTTCGCAAATGACAGTGACACTCATATCCTAACTAATTGCTTTGCTGGTTCACATGGTTACATTGATCCTGAGTAAGTAAAATAAAATAAGTTCTCATTTATTATAATGTTTACTAAATGTTCAAAAATAGCATTGTTCTCAAATTATTTTGCAAGATTTTTAAATATTTTTTTTATTAAATTTATAATCAAGGTATGAGATTTAAAGAAGCAGAGCTATTGTAAATCTCTTTTTTGACCGGGGAGTATGGTGTTTGATATATTTCTAGAATGTGGTACCTAATTGAAAAGTCTTAAAAAAGTCTAGATTATTCGACTTCGAGAAACATTTTCAAGTACCAATTATAGACCTGCATGGGTATATATTGTATTACGTCTATGAGATTTAGTGTCAATGACATTGAAGGATTCATCATACTACATCTCTCGTCCTACAATCAATCAGTCATTTCCTATTGTATTGCATCTTGTTCATGTTACGAAACCGACCACTTGTCAAGTGCTGTTTTCCTATTTTATTTTATTTTATTTTTCAGTTCATTATGATTGTTATACGTGCCATTAAAACTAAATACAATTAAAAATATTACGCATGTAACATAATGATATTTTTTTCTGCAGATTTCAGAACACAGGGATTCTCAATAAAAAGAGTGATGTCTATAGTTTGGGAGTAGTTTTGCTGGAGCTAGTTACAGGTCAACCAGCGTTAATTGGAACAGCAAACAATTATATTCACATACTACCTTGGGTTAATCGAAAACTTGAAATAGGAGATGTTCAAGGAATAGTTGATCCAAGGTTACAGGGTGAATACAATAGAGATTCGGCTTGGAAACTCATTGAGACAGCCATGTCTTGCCTTTGCCAGTTTGCAACACAAAGACCTGACATCAAAGAGATTGTCTCAGAGCTAAAGGACTGTTTGTCTCTAGTCATGCCGTTTGAAAGGAGTGCAAGCCAAAGGAGAAGTTTATCAGTCAAGGGCTCTATGCAGATTGAAATCAATGAATCAGATATATGTGGTCCAAATCCTAGGTAGGGTTATTTGTGATGCAGCTCATATTCTCTGGTTTGCAATGATATACTCAATCTTCTATGTATTGCATATTGTTGGTTTGCTCTTTCTACTTCTATTTTGATTTGTTCTTCATGGATCTTTTAATTTCTTAATAGAAATCATTACTTGGTTTTAATTTCATGTTACCCTTTATAGGTTATATTATCAACCAAAACAAAGTTATTTATAGGCTTTGGTTTTTACAATTAATGAAAACTACAATTATAACAAAAAATTGATATTTATTAAAAAAAAAATTTTATATGATATGTTAATGAGTTGAGTTCACGGGTTCAAAATATCAAAACCTGCTAACCAAGCCAAACACCAATAAATTTGAATGAGTTGGTTTGGGTTGGACTTGAACTTAATCAGAGTTTGGATAAAATGCAAGTCAGGTTGGATTACGTGGTTCCCCGTTTGACCTGTACCTATGAACACCTCTAAAAATGTTCTTGTCTTTTAAAATTATAGTGAAGTTTCATTCCATTCTTTCACAAAAATCTAAGAATTCATATAAATCTTTGATAAATATAAGTACATGCAAAATTAAACTGAGACATTTCAATCTCTTAACCATTACTTCTCTTCAAAACGTCCGTTAAATGATCACGTGTAATGGTAAGGGACATGGTCCCTTACGTAAGAGATCAGAGGTTCAATTACCACCTCTTGTGCATGAAAAATATTTGGTTTGGAGATGAAACTCACCTTGGTATCTCACAGGTTCCTCGACAAAGATTAGTCGCTGATAAGTGGCGGTCGAAACTTCGTACCGATTTCATAGTAACCCAAACACAAAAGAAATAAAATTACAGCACCCAAGTTTAAAGTTTTTTGGAAATAAGAAAAACAAATATCAAACAGGTTTCAGGCTTTCTTGAGGGTGAAGATATGATTGATGAATAGAGTATACTTCAAATGTTGTGCCCTACTTTAAAAACATTAATTATACACGTCATATAAGTGCTTACGTAAAAGTTTATTGAATAAACTAGCATGTTGTTTACCAAAGTAAGTAATCTAATACAGCACAAGCGCTTATATGATATATCTTATATGTGCACATTTGTATCGATTTCTCAAATTATGAAAGGAAAAGGAAAAACCGTTTTATGGGATAAGAAAACGAGCACAATAATGTGGATATAAATTATTGATAGAAATTTGATTGGGATCATATATTACTAATAGACTTATCGACAAACTTGTATTTAAAATGGAAGCTTAAGAGGAGACAGTGAATTGATACTAGAATAGTAGATTACTTAGAAAAAATGTCTACCTTGTTAAGAGGGGACAAACAGAGTCGACATCACTTAGACCATCCACAATGCAACACCCTATTTGGATGCTTAAACGTGTCTCGACTGTACATATCATTCATTTTATGATTAATACTGAATAAGCACTCAATCTCTCCAACCCAACACAAAATAATTATGAATTGGGTCCCAACAATAACTCTATATCATTAAATTTTAACAATAATTTATATACTCATTCATAATTATATAATTTAATTTAATTATAAATTATAAACAAAACAAACATTTTTTTATTTTTATTAATAATTCAAGACATTGTCCTCGTGAGCTTAACTCAGTTGGTAAGTCCGGGGTTCAAACCCCGGCCACCAAACAAAAAAAATTCAAGAAATTATTATTTGTAATTATTATATAATTTAACTATTTGCAACTATTATATAATATATTTTTTAATGTTAAAATAATACAATATTTAAATATAAAGAAAAAATAGAATTAATTGTACATGTGTGACCCATGAGTAATTGGAGAGAGAGAATGCCTATAAAAACACTCATCTTTATAAACACCATATTCATTTTCATTGATAACACAATGGAGATACCTATTTAACATGGTGCTAAATAGGGGAAGAACCCACATTGTAAATGGTCTTATATGATTCTTTTTCTTAGAGAATTAATTAATACTGCCTGGCATATTTGAGTCCAGTTTCCACCAAATTATAAAGCTTATGCTCGTGTGATTTGCAATCCATATTCTTAAATGCATTAGTGAGAAATATTTTTCTATTGTTTTCTTGATATTTATCAATGACAAATATTTGTCATGTGATATTTATTTTTTTTGCATGAGTGAATAATAGTTGACCCATTTTTTTAATATTTATCAATGACAATATTTGTCTCATGTTTTTTATATATCAATGACAAATATGTGTCCCTTGTTTTTATCATTGATAAACATGTGTCCTGTGATTTTTCTTAATTTATTAGAGACAAATATTTGTCATGTGTTTTTTTTTTTATAAATCAAGGAAATATACTTTTATTGTGTTTTTTTATACTCTTCACTGATAAATAGTTGTTACGAATTTTATTTAAGTATCTTTGATTTCTGCGTATTTTTTATATTTATTGAGGACAAATGTTTGTCGATTGTTTATAATTGATTATTAAGTAGATTAACTTATCTTATTGTTAATTGTGGTTTCAGGTATCCTAACTTATTTTTATTTTGAATAAGTGGAGTAAGAAATTGATGTTCAACATTTTCTATTATTTATTTTTGAATAAAATTAT
>Ga0315913_1002141_pt1 | contig 22854 bp, 10 predicted proteins | sample MpolsnodulesMG_FD_207736 | JGI IMG/M metagenome (GOLD analysis project Ga0315913, IMG submission 207736) | Medicago polymorpha root nodule microbial communities from Los Angeles, California, United States - small nodules | ecosystem: Host-associated > Plants > Roots > Nodule | place: USA... | reverse complement strand
ATATGTGCTTCTAAAATATCTTTTATACTGTGCCCAATACCAAAGTTAGTTTTATACGTATAAGCGGATAGCGGGAATCGAAACCGCATCATTAGTTTGGAAGGCTAAGGGTTATAGTCGACGACGTTCATGAATAAACATCTCTAATTCAAAACCGAATGCGAGGCTGTGAAGCTCTTAAAAGAATATAGGCAAGTTCATTATAAGCTCTATAATAATCATAATTTTAGTACTTAGATACTTGATTTAATATTATCCTGCTTTTATTTAGAGTAATTCCTTTGATTCAATCGATATTTTCTTACCGAAATGTGTTTATAGTTTTTTTTTTTTACCAAATAAAGCATATAATTGCGTGCTCATTTGTTGCATATTATGCAGTGTTCTTTATGTGCAATTGTGCATGCAACTTCATAATGGTGATCTTTTGCTGATACAGGTAACGGCCTTGTGGATTGATTTATTGAAAATCATAATTTGGTGGATGGAATTCTTATGAAAAATCAGGCTGGAACTTCTTCCCTAGGCCTATACGATGATTATTATAATTTTAACTTTTTGAGCATCTAAATTAAATATATATGTTTTCAGATAAAACATATATATAATTTATGAAATTTTTTGAGACTTATGGAAAATATAAAGCAATTTTTTCACAACTTAAAGCAAAAATTATTAAATATTTTTTTAAGAAGCAAAAATTATTATTTGTTAGTGATGATTTACTGAAAAACGCTACCAAAATACACACTAGAAAAATAAATAATTAAACTTAAATGGTTAATAAATTTCAATTTAAGTCAATAGAGAATTATGAGTTTTTTTTTTATTAAAGAGAAAGACTTTGACTCTTAAATGGCTTATTCATCTTTAAACCGAACTCTAAATTATTGTGGTCATATTGCTAACACAATTGGATGGTTGGTTAAAACAAAACAAAAATACACAATATCAAAAGTCTTCCAAATGTGACACAACTACACATATATGTTTTATTAATTTTCCATTTCCCGTATATAAACGTTGCATACATGCATGAGATCTTTTTTCTTTCTTTCTTCATATAATTCAAACAACTTGCATGAGATCTTTATTACCAGCAATTAGAGATCTAAAACAAGTACAACTTTAAAATTTAACGGTGGTTAATCAACTCCACCAAATGATGAATAATTCAAGAGAATTCAAATTTAATTATGAATGGTACAATTATTTATCAGATTTTACTTAATTTACCTCGAGTGAACTTTAGGTTATAACCTTTTTCTATGGGAATTGGATGGTTAACATTAAAAAGAAAAAAACACTAATATTAATCCAACAAAACGTACAAGTAAAGGAAACCTAGTGTGTGATTTTGACATTGAAATGCTTGTCTGCAAAGTGAGCAAGGTTTCTGACTTCATTTTCATCGATGAAACCGTTGTGGTTGGTGTCTGCAAAGTTGAAGTCTGTACCACAACTCCAAGATGCAAAGAATCCTCTAGCAAGGCGCACAGCATGTCGCAGTTCCTCTTTACTCATTCTTCCATCACCGTTTGTGTCAAACGCTGTCTTCAGCCATAGTTTAAATTGTTCCACCGTCATCACACGCTTGCCATGATGACCATTGAACCCTTTGTGCTCCATGAACGCCATACCTAAAATTTGAGAAATTTGAAATATTCCCTTTCAGTCACTAACTAGTGTTATATGTTTTGTTCATGATTAGTTATCAAGCTTGGGTGTTGTATTTATATTGCCACATTTGCTTAATTGCTTGCTTTGTTTAAGCACTAGTGCTGTTCATTAGGTTACAAGCACATTCTTTTTACTTCGTTAGAAAAACACGTTAGAATATATTCGATATATATATAAATTTACATCCTTTGTGGAAAAATTAGAAAGGCATGTTGACTAAAATGGACTATACACAAACTTATAAAATTATCTCCTTTTGTGGTAATAGTGAGTTGTTTGAACACAATTCTGACATTAACACTATATAAAGTATATTTTGAGCTAAATCCACATAAATGTGAGAGTTAGATGAAAATGAGGCTACAATGCTAACACGTGAGCGACCATATTTGTTTGCTCCAAATAAATTCGACATGAGAGTTTTCAAAAAATAAATTACATACTTCTATAATAGCTATGTATGCCACAATATATCTCCTACCTTTACTAAAATTGTCGGTCACTCTTTTCAAATCAAGCTCAAAATCGATATTTACTGTCTTCATCTTTGTTTCTCACTTTTTATTTTATTTTATATGCGGTTTACATGAATTACCAAAATACACAAAAACACATAGAGAGACGCCGTATTTTTATCAATTTTCTATGTCCATTAACATATCTGATTAAAAAATAGGGAAGTGTAAATTTTATTAAATGTTACACTGTTACTGGTGGAAGATTTTTCTTCTTAAAAAAATAGAGATTAAACTGCATGCGCGATGTTGTGCGATGAGCCTTTTTCTTTTTGTATTAGTCTGATATTTAAACATAAAAAACAGTCTTTATTTATTCTCCTTGGTAGGTCTGCATACACCAATAGCAACTAATAATAAAAATATACGTGCTTATCCTTCATCTAGTATAGATCAAGAATCTGGAATTTATCAACAGCAAAAAATAGTATGATCTATCTCCAATAGGCATGTGTTGGAAAAAGATGAGAAGTGTTATTAAATTTAAAGGTGGGTTGTTACATTTTTTTTTTGGGTACATGGTTGTTAGATTATTTAATAAGTATGAGAAAGTACAACTAAATCATTTCATTGTAATAAACGATTTAATATAATGAACATTAATAAAGAGATACAAACTAGTAGTTATAGATATTGCCATTAAGTTAAGGCATAAGCAACTTTATTGATTTACCTTAAAATAAACATCAATCTTACGAGTTTTCCAACAAAGAAGAAAAAACAAGCCTACAAGTTGAACCAAAATATGAGATGTCATTTTGATCGAATGTGAAAAACATCCATAACTCTTTTACATCAATATTTCGATGTGTGGAACAAAATTAGCAACAATCAGTTATTAAAGTAACCAAACAACCACATACAATAAAATAAGACAAAAGGAGGAGGAAGAAAAGGAGAAGAAGACAACAATATTTGTTTATCCAATTCGGTCTAAATTGATATATGTTTGGAGGAGATAATTGTTCTCCAATCCACTATCAAAGAGTTTCTTACAAAGAGATACATGGGCTCTCCACCTTAGAATTTCTCCCCAATAGACACTAATGTATTGTAAATTGATTTCCAGGTTCCCTCTTTTGTACTCTCTAAGTTTTTTTTTTCACACTCTTAAACCATAAACAAGAGGTCTTATTTATAAGATGTGTTCAACCCTTAAAACTTGACAAATAAGAAGGAAAAAAAAGAAGAAAAAACGTGTACATGTGCTCCACACGTGGAGCATTGTGCCCTGAGCAGTAGCGAGAAGACTATTGCAAAGCACATCCATGTGCCCAACGTATCCTTCTTCTATGTGCCCCATGCATGACGTAGTAGCACAAAGTCTTCGTGAAACACAATTTCAAGGCATATTGAACAATTATCCACATTGCTCTTAAATTGATGGTGATGCCACTTTGACCATCAACCGCCTTGTTGATTGCCCTTGCCTCCAACTACACATGTATTATCATAAGATTTCATATTTACCTCTTGAACCCTCAGAATTCCTTCCAAACTCTTTAAGGCCCTTGGATCTAACTACACTAAGCTTTTTAGGTAGTTCCACAAGTTTTATCATAGCTTTTTCTACCTTTAGAGTGATCATTTATGTCTTCTTGAAGATTTCCTTGCTCTTAATTGCTATTATGAGGCTACTTGGTTCTGAGTCTTGCATCTCCTCAACTACAATTAAAGCATAACACACAAGGATTCCACAGTCGTACTGCATTGGTACAACAATATCCCTCATTTTTGCTGTCTTCAAGACACAAGACATTCACACTCTTGGTCTTGTCCCAATCTCAGTTTGGTCTGCTTGTGATATGGTGGTCGACAAATGCACCATCACCTTTCAATGCCTTTGTACACTTTTGTTGAGTCAAGACTACTTGTACCTTCACCTTCCACAACTTGAAATCGTTGTCTTCAGCAAATTTCTCAATATCGCACTTGATACTCATGGTGCTCGATTAACGATTTGTAAAATTAGGGATTAATTTACAAATTTTGAAAAATTATAGAGATGAATTTTCAACTTTGTGATGATTACAAGGACTAATTTAATATTTTTTAAAAATTTATAGAGACCAAATTGCAATTTATAAAAAATAATTAGGGAACAATTTGCAAATATTAATTGAAAATTCAAATGTTTAAATCAAATTCATTTCGTTTATATTTTCTTATCAGGTTCATACACCAGCAAAATATGAACTACTATAAAATAACCAATGAACTAGTCCAAATACTAAGCAATTTGAGTCTTCTACGCATATGATCAAAAGTTCAATGAGCAAATAGTCAATTACCACCCGCTCAAATTTGTAACTTTCGTCAAAATACTCCCTCAATTTTACGAAACTTCAAAACCTTCATGATTTGGTCAAATGTCTATCAATTTGGCATGTCATAGAGAGTAATGGCAAAATCAGTGGAGAGTGCAACGTCTGAAAAAATTAAGGAGGTTTTTGAAGTTTCGCAAAATGGAGAGAGGTTTTCGACAAAAGTTACAATTTTGAAAGAGATAATTGACAATTCACTCAAAGTTCAATTTTGGAAGAGATAATTGACAATTCCGGCATGTATTTGACGAATGTTAAATCAAACCTAAGAACTCATCTTATGTATCAATTGTTTCTCAACAGAGATTAACCACTCGACTCAAATTAACTATTGGGCCTAAACAAACTAGACGCTTAACCCACAATTTTACAGAATCCGTGTTTATAGTTTATCCACGATCTAGTAAAGGATTAGAAGTTAGTAGTAGAAACAAAAATGGAGTCACAAGGACAGTGGAATCCGCTTCTATCATTTTCGCGGTTCATCCACCAACACTGTAACCACCTTGCAACTCGTTTCGAAGACACAAAAAAACTCGCCGGAACCCTAATTCAATCTCACACTCGCACCAAACCTGCTCTCGCCGCCACTTTAACTTCCAACAACGTCGCCAAATCCCTCGCCGGAACCTCCGTTTACACCGTCAGTAGTTCCAACAATGAATTTGTTCTTATGTCTGATGCTGAAGGTGCTAAGTCCATTGGATTGCTTTGCTTTCGCCAAGAAGACGCTGAAGCTTTCCTTGCTCAGGTAGCGTTCCTCTCAGTAATTTGTTAAATTTTTTTTTTTTTTTAAATTTTCTTGATTTCACGCTGTTAATGATTTTTTGTTCGTTGTTTTAGGTTCGATCGCGAAAAAAGGAATTTCGAGGCAATGCTAAGGTTGTTCCAATAACTCTTGAACAGGTAGTTATTTTTCCATTTCATAATTATCTCCTGCTAATGCTGGTTTTATCACATTTTGTTGATGTGAAAGTGTGAAACCAACCTGTATTTCGTTCTCAAATGCTTTTAATTCACTAAGGGCTTGTTTGAGCTTTTTTAGTGGCATAATTTTTTTTGAAACCGTTTGAGAGTACTTGGGAAAACAACTTATGACATTTTTCATAAGTTTTGTTCAGCTTATTTCATAAGCTGTCCAAGATAGTTTATGAATACAGTTTATAGCATAAACAAAATCAATTTAACTTGGTAATCCAAAAAAAAAAAAATTAACTTTATTTTATCTCTTGCTATAGAAATAGCTTATATAAGCTGATACATAAGCGCTTATCATGATAAGCGCTTGTACTATAAGCTGCAAATAAGTTTTTATATCCAAAAGGGCGTAATTCATGTATCAATGGCACTCAATGAAATTGTGGTTTGGCTTCTATCATATTGAAAGTCAAAGTAATTAATTAATTATGTTGGACACAATTCGTTGTAAAGAACCTTCAAGACTTTTAAGAATCATATGGGCTATGTTACTATCAGCATTTAGAACCATGGGCTGCTGACATATAGCACCTACAACCATGAATGTCACACCTTTCCTTTTAATAAGGGGTAAGGGGGAACCTGCAATCAGATACTTTTTGAAGCATAATAAGTATAGTTTTTATCCTGTATCTGTAACAACTTTTCGGCCTGTGTTACTTATAGGTATACTTGTTGAAGGTTGAAGGTATTGCATTCCGATTTTTACCCGATCCACTTCAAATAAGGAATGCACTGGAGGTTAGTTCCAGTTATAATTGTTGCACACAACATATTACTCAAAAGCCAAACTAGTATTTTCATCATCTGAGTCCTACAGCAGTGTCACTATGGAATGAGTCAAGTCTTATCAGTTTTAAATGTAAATCATGGAGGAAAAGAAGCTTTGGTAATATCATGATAGCTGTGGTGTGGGAATTAGTTCTGTGACTGAACAGGTAGCATATATGTTCAAGTGCTGAACTGTTGGGTTGTGTTTAATTTAATTTTCGTTGTGTTTATCAGCTCAGAGCCGCCAACAAGGAAGGTTTTGATGGAGTTCCTGTTTTTCAGGTATGTTTTCTTACTTTGGCAGTCTCCAGTCCTTCAGGAGACTGATTGGGCAACAATGGTGAGGGTGTGGGCAGGAGTTACAAATTGACATGCGTTTGTTTTTTTGTTAATGTATATATCAGTAGCTATAAGTTTGGAATTCATTATATTTTATTTTCACGGAACTTACTGCTAAGTAATTAACTGCAGCCAATGCATGGTATATAACATATAAATTCCAAGACTGGCAAACAGCTTAGAAACCTTCGAACTATTTTAGTATCTGCCCATATGGAGTCTAATTTAAATATGTGAAAATATTGGTAGTAATTGATCATGTTAATTTTTAACCTATTGACTAATAACCACACTTGCTTACAGTCAGAACTTTTGGTTGTGAAGAAGAAGAATAAACGTTATTGCCCTGTATATTTCTCTAAGGTTTGTCTAACCCATTGGTCTCTTTAATTGCAATTCTGGTCCCTCTATTATGGTCAATATGCAATTTTGTCTCTCTATTTTAATTTAGAAATTTTGTCCCTTTGATATTTTTAATTACGCAATTTTGGTTTCTCTGTCAAGTTGTCATCCAATTTTTAACTATGATGATGATGTGGTAGTAAAAAATGTGACATTGAATACGTGAAATTGACATGGCTATAGAGTGCTGATATGGTGTTGCTTGTCTGCTGTACACATATGATGCTTATATGGCTATATGAACAAACTTTATTTTGTTTTAGCATTGGGACCCGAATTCACACCCTGGCTTTTAAACTAACATACTTAACCACTACAACTTAATGGGCTACCGGAATATAGCAAGTATGAATGTGTGTGTGTGTGTGTGTGTGTGTGTGTGTAATACAAACAACACTCGGTGGCCGTGTTAGCTTCACATGTTCAATGTCATGTCAGCATTTGACTGCTGCATCATCTTCATTGTTAAACATTTAGGGGCAACTTGACTAATGGGCTAAAATGAAAAATAGGATGACCAAAATTGCAGATTGGCAATAAGAGAGGGACCATAAGTGCAATTAACCCTAAATCTTAGTTAGGCATGTAGCTTGATGGAATATAATCATATGATAGTTTTCGTTTGTTGGTTAAATGGACAGGAAGATATTGAACAAGAACTATCTAAGGTTTCCAGGGTATCTAAAGGTCCTGGAGTTTACAAGCAAATAATGGTATAGAATCTCTCATCTCTTGCTCTTGGTTTTGTTAGTCTGTCAGAAACTTGTTGCTCTGTATGAAACTATATGAAAACACATTTTTGGATAAAAGCACATTTTTGGATGGGCAGTTTCCATGCGAAAATAACAATTTGAAACCCTATGTATGAGATTATAGTTCATAGTGTAAACTTTTGTGATCTTTCTTTCATGGAAAATGTTAGGAGAAAAGGGAGAAACATGTTTTCTTAGTCTGCTTGATACCTGGTTTGTGAGAGTTTTCAAATGATAAGAAAAGTTGCATGCTAGAGTTTGTTGTTTTATAATTTATCATTCATTTGAAGGTTAATTTCTTATTTATTTGTTCACTTATGATAATTAAACAGGTTGGTAGCTTCGAAGATGTACTGAAAAAAATGGAGGTAGTAATAGTAAAGTTTGCTTATTGGTATAGTTAATAAGATAGGAAGCAATTTGGATTTTGATAATTCTCTCTTTATGTTCCACATTGCAGATGAGTGAAAAGAATTCCGGATGGGATGATTTGATTTTTATTCCCCCTGGAAAAAGCCGTTCTCAACATATACAAGAAATTAAGGCTTAATTCCGTGGGAGCAAACTTAAGCTAACCATAGTAATAGTTTTATGTGGTTTTCTTGAGCAAATTGGATGTTATTGTTGACTCATTCTTGTCGGCTGGTGAGATGTCATGACCTCTCCCTTGCAATAGTTTATTTTCTTCTAAATTCAATTGAAATTCCTTCTCATGCAGATACTGCTTTAAGGATTTACAATGGATATATGTGAGAGGGCATAACGGGCAATGTTTATTTCAGTTAAGGGTCCCATGGAACTGCGATTGTTGAGTATGTTAAATACTACATGTATGAGATTGTTCTTACTAGTTCATGTACAGTTTTTTCATTTTGGCAACACTTGTTATCTAATTGGTTAAATTCTACTTCCGCACGAGTTAAGGGAGGTCTATGGATATGGATTTGGAAAGAATAAGTTTAATTACTTTGCAGGTGTTTGAACTATTTGGAGGTTTTTTTGTGTCAATGAATTAAACAAACCATAATTGAACTTCTGAACCTTATCAGTTAAAAAGTCAAGAGAGCTAATTACAAATAATCGACGAGTTTAGATATCCAATTACAAGTAATTGACAAGTTTAGAGATCTAACGGATTTGAAAGTTCACGACTTATGAAACTTGATAAGTAATATTCTTCGTCTCAATAGTAAATTTTAATTAAAAGATAAAATCAAATCGAACCTTGTTTTTTTTCAAATTTAAAAACACTTGCCTTCATGATTTATAGGGCAATACAAATGTATGTATGTATGTATGTATGTATGTTTTTATTTTTTTGATAAAACAGATGTATGTAATTATATAACTTCTTTATAGTTCATGAATAAGAAAAGTCTAAAAGATTAATCAACATGGGGGCATGTCCGGTGGCGGAGGCGGTAATGTTGCACTCAAGGATTTGCCATTCTTCACAATAAACACTGTCTCCATGCCCCAAGAGAGGTGGCGTTCTAGATGACAGTGCAGGAACCATACTCCTGTAATTGAATACACGGTTCATGCAACAATGAGTTTTGAATTAAGAAAAATGGAATAAGTAACTAAAAAATAAATTATGGTATAAATTCAATACCACATACAAAGTTAGTAAAAAAATGATTAGTTCTAAATGTTCCTTAGTTATTTTGTATGGATGTTGGTTTATGTCCCTCAATTTTCTATAAACTTATGTCTGGTGACTTGGGATATCACATTGCCTTTAAAAAAGATGTTTACTATATAGGACACATACCTGGGTTTGTAGCCACAAACCTAATAGCAGCCCATCCATTTACGGGCACAAGCACTGTATTCAAAAGTGGAGGATCAATCAGGTTGTAATTCTTGGTGTCTTTACTTTTGTTGAAATTACCAAACCCATATCCAACAACATAGAAACTAAATCCATGGAGATGCATGGGGTGGTCTAACGGTGCTACCAAATTTGTCCCTTGGAAAACAACTTCCACTGCTGAGCCATATTTTAGAACTTTAACTTTAGTTCCTCTCCTCGGTGTATTCAAGGTCATAGGCAAAGAATTTCCAGTGAAGTTAAATATAAATGGTGGAAACCTGGGAAATCCCTTTCTGAACACCCCATTGATATGATAGTAATAAGCTTCTAGTATGTCAAATTTATTAGGGGTTTGAAAACTTATGTTGTTCATGCTAGCAGATAAAATGGTTCCATTTGGGCCTTCACAGGATCGGTCATTGGGACATGGAAAGGTGTTGATAGAAACTGTGGTTATTATACGAGTCTTGATTTTTTTTGGTACATCATGGGAGTATTTGTCAGGTAAGCCTCTAATGCTTCTGATGAAGTCAAAAGCTGCTTGTGTGTCATTATAGTTGGGAAGAAAAGGTAATGAAGGAGTTGAAATTGGAGTGTAACTCTCTCTGTATTGCACTATAGCAGTGGTTGTGGTGTTATCAAACTCTACTCTTGCGTTATCAGTTGAATATGCTCTTGCAGCCAAATAGTAGTGACTAGGTTCTTGGTTGGCATGCAACAATACATCCATTGTTTGTCCTGGAGATATGCAAATGTAATCTCTTGTCATTGGCTTGGTGTACATAGCATCAGCACCAACAACAGTGAGTTTGTGTTTTGAAATTGAGAAAAAGAGAATGAGATTCATTGCAGCATTAACAACACGTAGAAGATATGTCCTTCCCTGTTCTACTCTTAGCTTGAATGTTTCTGAAAAAGAAAAGAAAATCCAACTTTAAAGCCAAACTTCCAATTTACAAGAAAAATTGAAACAAAGGGATATATGTCTTTAAGACTTAATGTATTAATGGCTATTTTTTTAGAGTTTAATGACTATGTATGGGTACAATGTCAAAAGAACTACACTAACATTCAACTATATTTTAGGTTTAATTGTTGTTTTGGTCCCCATATTTTAACAATTTTTTTTATTTTAGTCTCTCTCTTTTTAAATCAGCAATCTTTATCCCCATGTTAACAAATTAGGGTTTTAGCCCCCTATTTCTAATTCAGCAATTATAGTCCCTTAATTTTGTCGATTTTGAAAAACATACTCACCATTTTTTCATGGATAATTATGGGGTTGACACCATTTTTTTTCTCATACCACTCATATACCACCCCATGTGATGTTTTTTATTCTTTATTTCTCTTCCCTTTTATCATTCCCTTTCTCTCTCTTCCCCCAAAACATGCCACATGGGGGTGTAGAATTGAGGGTTTGCCACATAAGGTAGTCAATATATCACTCCGTACGTTGATGTGTCACATTTCAATATGACATGTAAATAAGTATTTCTTAGTTAATATTTGAGTATTTCTTATTTTGTAAAATTATTTATATATTTAAGAAAATAGGATGAGGAGATTTCTACCATTTAAATTAAAATAATCAAGATGAACTTAAAATTATTTCTACCATTTAATTTAAACATAAAATGTTCAAGATTCAGAGTTATTAATGATCAAATGATTATTCAAAAAATTAAAATAATCTTACATTTCTATACTAGAATTTTGAAATATAGTGTTAGCATCGGATAAATTTGAAAACCTTGATGCATGTACCTGATTTAGAGCAAGGATACAGATCTCCTGGCTGACCATTAATAGTGATAGCATCAGATGAATTTGGGGCTCCTCCACTTTCAAGAAATTCTGTCAAGACCTTGTTGACATCTTTCTTCCACCATTCACCTAGGTGTAAAAAAAAACAATATTAATTTTTTTTTCTAATCTTTTTTCTGTTAAATTGTATAGTAACAATTATAAGTTATAACATCAAAATATTTTCATACCAAATATGATGGGTATCTCTCCATAAGGTTTAGGAAAAGGGTAAGTACTATTTATTCTAGGATATATATTAATAGCTCCATGGACAGTTGCTCTAGCCCAATCACTATGAGCATGCCACCATAAAGTCCCTTCCTCATCTGAAAAAACCACTTTCTGTCTGAATTTCCCTCCAGGTTGGATTGGACACTGAGTTATGTATTCAGGACCATCTGTCCAAGGATTCCTAGGCTGCTTCACTCCATGCCTGCTCATTAATCAATTATATTTAAGAACATATTTAGTTTTCCATACATTGTGATATGTGTTTTGCATGTGTCAATCAATAAATGAAAAATCAATACCAATGTATAGTTATGTTGTATTTTCCCTTGTTATAAACATTAACATAGATCGTATCACCCTTGTGGACTCTAATAGTTGGCCCTGGAAATTTTCCATTCACAGTCAATATACTTTTTGTGCAACACAGTCTTGTGTAACGGGCTTCTTTCACCTGCAACATTAATCAATCACATACTATATATAATCAGCTATATATAAACTACGACACTGTTGTGTTGTATGTATATGTGAAAAATAGTTGCATGCAAATTTATTTCAATTACTGCATAGACAGTTTAATTCATGCAACCATTTTAGTTTGGGGAAACATGCAAAAAATATTCAAATTTTGGCCACTTCTACATAACGTTGTGCTATTAAGTTATTGTCACGAAATGACGGAACTTACAACAAAATTATAATGACTCTGAGTTTGGGAACTAAGAGTAATGAAAGAAAAAATCAACAGAATTTGGAACAATTCTTTGTAAAACGACATCTTCATGAAAGAAACTGTGTTAAACTCGTTGTATAATGCTATTGTGAATAATTTTCTTGGGTTACGTACCAAAGCATTTGTGTAGAAGGGGTTTTTATATAAGTGGATTTTACGCGCTTCAACTACCAAATTTTGGTGAACCTCACCATCACACTTAATTAGATAAAACAAGATATTAGCTTAATTAGATGTATTAAGTAACTAGGCTTATGATATAAGTATTGCAAAGAAAAATTAGGGTGATTCATCCAGAGTAATTCTGAGCTGATCATGAAGACAGCGTATGGATCCAATTGATGGCCTTACTTAGTAAGGTTTGAGTTTTGGCGTAACCTTATTTAGTAAGGTGAACCAACTCACATAATATTTAATTAAGATTGTTTAATCAAGACAATTCTAGATTTGATTATTAAAAAAATTGACTTTTCATTATGTATATCTATAAATTTTGTGTGAAATTATTGAATATCTATACGTAATGCAAAGAATAATGTATTAATTTGGAAGAAACTAAAATAGGTGTAAAAAAACATCCCTAAGCAGTTTTGAACTTGCTTTATTGCTGAAATTAAACGCAAAACTTAGAAACAATTACCACTAACAGATTTGAATCGTCACATCTGAACACTTTTCAATAGTCAACAACATGCCCTATCAAGAAAGCGGTGTTAACTGCTAATTGGCCATAATGGAGTTACTTTACACCTACGAAATTGATACCTCTGATCTTTTTGGTTTTAATCAATATTTGATCCTTATGAGCCAAAACCACTTGATGGAAAATATATGCTATGTATGCAAGTAGAAATATATGGGCTTTTAATTCAAATGAGTGGAAATCGTAGAAATACTACTTCATTGGAATCAAGATCCAAATGAATGAATAAATACAATAATTAGGAATAAATATTAAATAGTAAATAAATATTGAATGTCGTCTCATAAATCCTAATTTAACTATAAAAAATGTCAAATTTATTAAGCCGAACATCATGATCGAAGTTCGAACTCTGATACCTTCACTTATAATATGTGAGTTAATGATTGTTTTGCCATTTATCTTTAAGAAAACATTGAATGCCGCTGATAATGAAATTGTGCCTTTCATAATCGTAGCACACCCAAATCTCTATCAATAAAATTCCATACCAACATAACGTCAAAAATAGAAATTCCCATACCAAGTCGAATACGTTTCTTCTTTCAAACAAAATACGTTTCTTAAAACAAATGTAGAAGATAGTATTTGGGATTTAATTTATACACACCACTGAACTTTCTTTTTTTTACAAATGTTTTTAACTAAATCACGCCATGCAGATATTTAAAATACTTTATGAACTAAACTATAAAAGTGACACTTTAATTTGATTTGATTGAATAAAATATAAAAATAAATTACACCGTCATTGTATAAAATTAACCATTAACCTTTGTCACGTGTACAAATTTCCCCTTTGTGAATACCCCATCGTATCCTAATATTAATTCAAGGTATTTCATTGTATCCTAACTGATTTCCCAATTTCACATATGTATTTGAATCATGATGTGTTGAGCATATGGTGTCTTATAAATTTGATTTGGTCCATTAGATTAATCAAGTGTTAGGTCCAATAAACTAATACAATTAAGTATGAAGAAAGTTCTGGGGAGGTTCGTAAATTAAAGGTTGTAGGGAGGTGTACATGCAAATGCGTTGTATAGAAACATAACGTTAATTATATAAGCAGTAGAAAGATGTGTGTAGATTTCTCTCATGAAATGTGTTGAATATTATTTTAATGTGTGTAGAGAACTCTCTTTTGGAGTATATAAAAGGAGAGTCACATCATTCCTTAAGCAAGTAAATAAGAATCAAAGTGTTCTTTTCCTTTGTTGATTGCATGGATTGGGTTTTCAAAAACCTTAGTAAAAGACCGGTTGGAGTTTCTGAGTTTAGGTGGCAGACAACTTTCATGATTACATGATGACATTTGTGGACTTGGAGAAACAAAGCTATTTTTGAAGAAGGATTTCAAAGACCAGATAATCCAAGTTATGTCATCCAAAATTTCATTAGGGCCGTTGAAGAAGTTTCTCAAGATCATTTGCAGAAAAATCCTCATCATAAGGAAATTGTGTATATTGGCTGAAAAAGACCGTTGGATGGTTGGGTGAAACTTAATTGTGATGGAGCATGCAAAAGTAACTGTGAGCTTGCAGGTTGTGACGGGCTCCTCCGGCAATCGGATGGCAGGTGGATCAAGGGTTTTAGCCGCAAAATTGGAGCTTGTGATGCTCTGCATGCTAAGATGTTAGGTCTTTATCTGAGCCTGAGTATGGCTTGGAGAGAGGGTATATCTCACTTGATTGTTGAGAGTGGCTCAAAGGTGCTTATTGATATGGTTACTAACAATTGTAAGATCAATGGAACCATTCCTTCTTTGGTTCAGCGTATTCAAGAGATCCTTCAGCGAGAATGGCATACTCAAGTTATTCTCACTTGGCATGAAAGGCAACATATGTGCTGATTGGCTAGCAAATTTTAACTTATCTTTGAATTCTTGGAATCTGGTAGTTTTAGAGTCTCCTCCTAATGAATTTCATAGCCTCTTGTTTGATAATATTTATAGAGCGTGCATGCCTAGAAATATGCGATTAACTCCTTAGTATTTTTTTTCTTTCTTCTGGGCCTTTTGCCCTCTTTTACACCTAAAAAAAATTCTTCAATTTAGTTTCGACAAAATATTCATAAAATCCATTTATTTTGAAAATCTGCTAAAGTTGCAAAATTTTTTTATAAACTCTAATGAAATTTAAAACAATGAAATTTACAAAGAAAAATTTAAGTTAACTTATAAAATTACTTTACCTCAAAAATAATTTCATTCAAATACATTATAGAAGATCTGCGGGACTCATTATTTTGCCATATCACCCTACTTTTTTGAGGATATCTTATTTATAGAATATATTATTACAGAAATAATGTAAGGGTAATTTAAAATTGGAAGAATGATGTAATAAAATAGTGATTTCATTAGACAACTACTTTCTCCGTTGTTTTGAATGTCATGTATCAGGATACACCCTCCGTCGTTTTTTAATTATAAGCAATATTTAATTTTTAAATTCATTCAATTAATTATGTATGTGCTCTATTACATCTAATAATCCATCAATAATTAAGAAAGAATCCATGTTTATTTACAGAGATTGGTTCAACCAGTATGATCCACTTGTAAAACTCTTCAACAATTGGTTGAATTATTTTAGTTGTGCACATGTTATTTATATTTTGCTCTGAACAAAACTACATGGCCTTGAAAAAAATTATGCTTATGTGATGATTAGTTTTAATTCCATACATGATATGATTTGTTTATGTTTCTTCAATTTTATGGCTAACAACGCATAATTTGTGAAAATAGCAATTTGAAACCCTCCGAATGGGTTGATTTGAGATCAGATTATCCTCATGTGCTGATTTTAATCCTGATAGTACACTGGATATCTTGTTTGTGAGTGATTTCAAATGATAAAATAACACTGTTCTATAATTTATCATTCATTTGATAATAAAAGCAGGTTGGCAGCTTCGAAGATGAACTGGAAAAAAATTGAGGTAGTAATAGTAAAGTTTGTGTATTGGTATAATCTAGCTATTTGGATCCTGATAATTCTCTCTTTTTCTCCAACGTTGCATATGAGTAAAAGGAGTTCAGGATGGAATGATTTGAGTTTTATTCCCCCTGGAAGAAGCCGCTCTCAACATGTACAAGAAATTAATGCTTAATTCTCTGGGAGCAAACTTAAGCTAACCATAGTAATAGTTTTCTTGAGCAAATTGGATGTTATTGTTGACACAATCTTGTCAGCTGGTGAGATGTCATGACCTCTCCCTTACAATAGTTTTTTTTTTGTTCTTTTCTTCTCAATTGAAATTCCTCTCATGTGGATGCTTCTTTAAGGATTCTCAATGGATGGAACTGCCATTGTTAAGTATGTTAAATACTACATGTATGACACTTTCCATCTGAATTTTGGGGTCCAACTACAAATTATTAATAAGTTTAGGGTCCACTAACCTACTTGGGTTGGTCTGGTGGTATTGTCTTTGGACCTAGGAGTGTGCTACTCCTCGAGGTCTCATGTTCGATTCTCCCCATGTCAATTTAGATGGGTTAATTTAGCTTCTTCAAAAAAAGTTTAGGGGTCCAATTAGGAGACCTAATTACAAATAACTGACAAGTTTAGAGATTCATTTTTGAATTTTCAGTTTAGGGACTATTTAAATCTCTCTTTATAATTTTGAAATTTCGTGAGTTATTAAACTTAATAGGAGTATACAACATTCTTCATCTTAGTAGTTTGCTTTTTTACTTAGTTATTTTTGATTAAAAGATAAAATCAAATTAAAGAGATCATACAGTTGATGCTATCAATTAGACCTTTGTCCATAATTCAAATTTAAACAGCTGCCTTCATTAAGCATAGTGTAATTATGAAATTTACTATAGTGTGTATGAGATGGATTTTTGGATTGTTAAGAAAGATTCCGGTAATAACCACAACCTTGCTAGGAGCTGTAGCTATTGAATACTACTTGAAGGAAAAGGTTCAAGTGTACTTGAAAATCAGAGTTGTAAAGTGAGAAAGAATTTTGATTGAAATTGGATTGGATACCCTTTCTTTCATTGATCATCAAGACTATTTGTGGCAAAGTTGGTTACAACAATTCTCCAATCATTGCCACTACCAAGGGAATCCAATAACAACCTTGCCAACTCAGCATTCTAGAAGCACATACTCAACACTCTAAAAGCAAAATTAAAAGACTGAAATTGAAAACTATTGAATTACATAAAATTGTAATTTATTTAGCTACTAAGTGAAATGCTGTCACAGCATACATAAAAGTCTAAAAGATTAATCAACATGGGGGCATGTCCGGTGGCGGAGGCGGTAATGTTTCATTCAAGGATTTGCCATTCTTCACAATAAACACTGTCTCCATTCCCCAAGTGAGGTGGCGTTCTAGATGACAGTGCAGGAACCATACTCCTGCAATTGAATGAACAGAAATTTATACATAAAATAGTTATAGTTTTGTGCAACAATGAGTTTTGAACTAAGAAAAATGGAAAAAATAGTTAAATATAAGGAGTATATGTGCAATGCCATGTACAATGGTTGCTAATAGAATGGTTTGTTATGGTTCTTGTTTATGATTCTTTTTTCCTTTTTACAAGAAACTTAGGGTGACTTAGATCACATTACCTTAAAGAAAAACAAAGATGTTTACTGTGTATAAATTCAATAGAGCACATACCTGGGTTGGAGGCCAAAAACCTAACGGCAGCCCATCCACTTTTAGGCACCATGACAGTATTCAAAAGTGGAGGATCAATGAGATTGTAATTCATGGGATCCTTACTTTTATTGAAATTACCAAACCCGTATCCGACGACATAGAAACTAAATCCATGGAGATGCATGGGATGGTCTAACCCTCCTCCAACCAAATTTGTCCCCTGGAAAACAAGTTCCACTGTTGAGCCGTATTTTAGAACTTTCACTTTAGTTCCTCTTTTTGGTGTATTCAAGGTCAAAGGGAAACTATCTGCAGTGAAGTTAAATATGAAAGGTGGAAAACTAGGAAATCCCTTTCTGAATACCCCATTGATATGATAGTAATAAGCTTCTAATATGTCAAATTTATTAGGGGTTTGAAAACTTATGTTGTTCATGCTAGATGCTAAAATGGTTCCATTTGGGCCTTCACAGGATTGGCCATTGGGACATGGAAAGGTGTTGATAGAAACTGTGGTTATCACATGAGTGGTGATTTTTTGTGGGACTTCACGAGGGTATTTCTCAGGTAAGCCTTTAATGCTTCTGATGAAGTCAAAAGCTGCTTGTGTGTCATTATAATATGGAAGAGAAGGTAATGAAGGAGTTGATATTGGAATATAACTCTCTCTGTATTGTACTATACCAGTGGCTGTGGTGTTATCAAACTCTAATCCTTCTGCACTTGAATATGCTCTTGCAGCCATATAGTAGTGATTAGGTTCTTGGTTAGCATGCAACAATATATCCATTGTTTGTCCGGGTGATATGCAAATGTAATCTCTTGTCATTGGTTTGGTGTAAATAGCATCAGCACCAACAACAGTGAGTTTGTGTTTAGAAATAGAGAAAAAGAGAATGAGATTCATTGCAGCATTGACCATGCGTAGAAGATATGTCCTTCCCTGTTCTACTCTTAGCTTGAATGTTTCTGAAAAGTAAAAGCAAATCCAACGTTTAGAGCCAAACATCTAATATACAATATTGTTTGAAACATGACATATATTTCTCCGAGAGTCCATATTAATATTAATGGTTATTTTAAAAGGTTTATTTTTATTCACTAGACTTTCTTAATGATTAACCCCTGGTTGAGAATCTGGTTGATCATCTTAAGTGGATCTTTCTTAATGATCAAACTCGAGACTTCACTTAAAAGATCTGAGTGCAGTTTCACTTAGACCATTGTATTATTGATAGTTTTTTGTTGTTCTAATGTCTTGAATGCACAATTTCTAAAATAAAATTTTCAGTTTAAACTTAAAAACAACCTTGTTAGTGTTTTCCCAAGTTTAATAAGAACCATCTACTGACAATATACATAAAATTCGAGGTAATTAAAACCAGACCGGACTCACGGGTTCGAGATTTTAAAGTCGGATCGGTAATGGTTAAATATATATATTTTTAATTTTAATATAATATTATATATATATCAATAATGAAAAAAAAAATATACATAATATTTATAGTTTCCCATCATTAAAAACTATAATCCATATTTTCTCAATAAAAATTATAAGTACTCTTTCAACTACTTCAATAAATGTGGTTCTCGAGAAAACTCAAGTTTGATTTTTAAGAGAAACAAATTTTGATCATGTTATATTTAATTTACGGACAAATTTCGGATGATCAGGGACCATTCCCTTTCTCCCATATCTATAAACTTAGAGTATATTTATTTTCAAATTTATGTATCTTTATTTCTTCAAATAGGAGGAAAAAAATGAATAGAATCATAAATGAAGAGCATCCAGCTCTATAAACTTTAGCTCTCTTTCTCATTTTCTCTAATTTATTTGTTCCTCTATCTTTCTTGAAAATCAATTAACATCTCATTCTCCCCTCCACCGTTCTTCTTTCTTCCATCTTTCTCTTCTTCCTCCTTCCAAATTTTTTTCTCTCATCTTCTTGTTTCTTCCAATTTTTTCACTTTATTTTCCTCACTTTACAACCTTCATTTATTTTTTACTCACTAATTAGCTTCTTCTTCACTCACTATTCAATAGAGTAAATGTCATGGTTGCATTTTTCTTTACTCTTGTTGCATTGTTTTTTACTCAAATATTTTAGCAACATCTCTCCATTAATTTAATCTTACCATTTTCAGATTTGTTCTCTTTATACCTCACAACAAGCTACCATTTTTCTTCAACTTCGTATTTTTAGCTTGCTTTTTAAAATACTTAATATAAATTATACTTTTTATTTTAACCAATTTCTTTGCTAACAATATCTTTGCTAACCCCCTCTCAAAAAAAAATATCTTTGCTAACCTAACCATTTATTTTGTTAAATGGTATAAAACATAAAATATTATTATTTCAGTTTACCAACAAAATAAATATTTTAAAATTTTTATTTATTAACAAAAAAATCTTCTTAAACAGTAGTAATTGCAGGAGAAAAAAATCATAATAAACTATCCTTTTAATTTACTCAAACAAAAAAAAATTACTAAAAGGAAAAATGTTGAAGCATATACCAGATTTGGAGCAAGGATACAAATCTCCTGGTTGACCATTTATAGTGATGGCATCAGATGAGTTTGGGGCTCCTCCACTTTCAAGAGATTCTGCCAAGACCTTGTTGACATCATTCTTCCACCATTCACCTACATGTATAAATTAAATAAAATCTTAATTTCCCCCTCCTTTTCTCTTAAATTGTACACTAGTTTATATATATGATCAATGACAGCATCAAAATATCTTCATACCAAATATGATGGGTATTTCTCCATCAGGTTTAGGAAAAGGGTAAGTACTATTTATTCTAGGATATATATTGATAGCCCCATGCACAGTTGCTCTAGCCCAATCACTATGAGCATGCCACCATAAAGTCCCTTCCTCTTCTGAAAAAATCACTTTCTGTCTGAATTTCCCTCCAGGTTGGATTGGACACTGTGTTATGTACTCAGGACCATCTGGCCATGGATTCCTTGGCTGCTTCACTCCATGCCTGCCCATAGTTAAGAATTTAATCCATTAGTTTTCCAAACACGATGTTGTGTTTTGAATGTGTCATAAAAAATTGAAATATTAATACCAATGTATAGTTATGTTGTATTTTCCCTTGTTATAAACATTAACATAGATTGTATCACCCTTGTGGACTCGTATAGTTGGCCCTGGAAATTTTCCATTCACAGTCAATATGCTTTTTGTGCAACACAGTCTTGTGTAACGGGCTTCTTTCACCTGCGAATTGCAACAACATATAAATTAAAATACGATCTAATTAAGATACTGTTGTATATATGTGACAAATAGTATACAAATGTATTTCAATTACATACGTTCTTTTCATGCAACAATTTTAGTTTGTGGAAACATTTTAAAAAATGAAAATTAGGGTTATGGCTGCTATGCTACATTTTTATTTGAGCGAAGCTACTATGTTACATAATGTTTTACTAGTATGCTATAGAGTATTATAAGCAATTGTCATGAAATGATAGGACTCACAACAAAATTATAATGACTCCTTGTTTGATAACTAGTTTGAGAACTAAGAGCAATCAAAGAGAAAATCAACAGAATTTGGAGGAACAATTCTTTGTAAAACGACATTTTCATGAAAGAAAATGTGTTCAGCATTGCTCTTAAATGCTATTGCGAATAATTTTCTTGGGTTACGAAAGCATTTGTGTTGAAGGGGTTTTATATTTGAAGTGAAGAGGCTTAATTAGTAGAAGTGGATTTAATTTCGTGCTTCCATCTTCAAAGTTTGGTGCAGCCTCACTGTCACACTAATTAAGATAAAAACAACATTTTCCTTGGAAAAAGATAAAACACCATTGTCAACTTAGGTAGACATTTACTCGCTAGGCAGATGATATAAGTATAGGAAGGAAAGTTAAGAGTGGTTCATCAACTAATTATGAGCTTAGCATGAAAATAGCGTATAGACCCTAAATGGCCTTATTTAGGAAGGTTGTTATCGATTAAACCTCTTTAAAAACACTGCAAGAAACAATTAGAAGCATGCATGTTAGTATAAGGTGAAGCCATTTACGTAATAGTTGTTTAATCAAAATAAGTGAATAAGGAACCCAAATTAGATTCCATAACCACTACTAAGTGGTTTTCATTAAGCCACTGAGAGGTAATCATATTCGATGTGGATGTTATATATAGATAATCTCTATTAGTTAAAATTTAAACTTTATTTGTCATGTTGTAGAGGTCAAACCTACTCGCCATTTGTTGGTCAGCCCAAACACATTATACTTTATTACTACCCACCAAAATCTAAAAATTAATCATTGATTAAATTATTTTACTTCCTACAGTAAATATTAAAAATATAAATAAAATAAAAAAAGGTTTTAATTAATTTTATCTTAACAAATAAAACACATTAATTTTGACCGGTAATATATAAGAAGGATAAAGACATTTACCGTTTAATAACTAAGTAGTATCATTTTTGACAGGAAGGTTTAATTATTTTGGATCTACTAATTGATATGAACTGTCTACATTTTTTTTCTTTGTTTCGTATGAACAGTCTACTAAAGTTGATGGCGAAATTTACCCAAAAAAAAAAGTTGATGGAAAATCGATTGTTTATGCTCCTCTTCTCGTTTCACGCTGTTTCATTCCAATTGTTTCTTGTTCATGATCCTGGAAACTTCAAAATCACAGTTTACTATTCATAACAACCGGGCCCACATCAACATATCAACGGATGAGAAAGGGTGTGATTGAGCTTCTACACCATCAAAAGCAATTCTAGTAGGCAGGGTGTTTGTGGATTGGATTGGTTTGGTTTTCTGAAGAAAAATTATTTGATTCAATCTCTTCGGTTTTGTTATTTGTTTATGTAATTGGTTTGGTTTTAAAGTCAAATCCAACCGAATTCAATCTGAATTTTTTCGGTTTAAATTGGATTGATTTTCGATTTTCATTGTTGTATATTTTTACATCTTCTTTTAAAAAAAATGCTATTTTATGACATTCCATGAAAATGTAAGATCACAAAAAATATGAATAAGTAGAAAATAAAAGTATCATAAAACAAATAAAATATTAGGTTAAAGAAAATAGTTGCAGAGTCGTAAGTTATTAATATTTCTTAAAAAAACGGAAAAAAAAGTAAACATTATTAAAGAACA
>Ga0315913_1002137_pt1 | contig 22862 bp, 13 predicted proteins | sample MpolsnodulesMG_FD_207736 | JGI IMG/M metagenome (GOLD analysis project Ga0315913, IMG submission 207736) | Medicago polymorpha root nodule microbial communities from Los Angeles, California, United States - small nodules | ecosystem: Host-associated > Plants > Roots > Nodule | place: USA... | reverse complement strand
GTGATTTCCACTTTTTAGTTATAACTTTGCTAAAAGACACCTTCATAATTAGTTGGTGTCTTTTAGCAAATGCTCATAGAATAACTTGCTAAAAGACACCTTCATAAAAGGTGTCTTCTAGCAAAACCCTTTTTGAAATAATGGAGTCATATGAGACTCATTGGAAGATCCAAGATCAAATATATGATGCAAAAATGCATAAAAATGAAAAATAAAAAATACAACTTTGGGCATCGGAGAGTGGGCGCACAATCCCTATTTGAGGGTGTTAGGCGTCAGGCACCCTAGTTCTAATGTGTGGTCGCTAGGATGGGCAATATAAAACTTGTATTTTTTTTTTTTTTTGCGATTTTCTCATATTTATGAGTTCTAAATACCTCTTCATAGATTTGATTAAGATGTTTCATTGTCACTACTTGACTAAAAGTGAACAAACACAACTTTTGATTCAAAAAATATGATCATGCATGATTGTGAGTGACCCTTGATGAAAGTTTACTTTTCATGTGTAAAGTGGTGTGTCTTCTATTATAAAACATGATTCTTGCTCATCATAAATGACACAAATTTAGCCAGTAAAAAATATGTTTAGTGGGTTTGTACAAATCACGTAAGGTTTCTAAAGTATCCTAAAGATGATTCATCAGGATACTCTCTTGCATCCAATATAGATAGATTGGTGGTGACGAATTGAACTTAAAGATTATTTTGAAATTCTCAAATGTTGTCTTCATTGATTTCTTCCTTGTTCAAATGTTGCAACCAAAGACAATAACAATCTCATCTAATTTCCACTAGTATTTTTAAAAGATCTATGTTTTTTTTTAGTTTGAACTGTATAAACTAATCTTTGAACCGAGTAAGACCATAATAAATCGCAAAACTCTAATTTAGTATCAGAAACATTTTTATACCTCAAAATGTGACACCAACATTACGTTCCAATGTCATTTCATACTATTTTTATTCTTTGAATTATTAAAATCAAATTTATTTCAAAAAAATTAAAATCAAACTAGTGGGGCATATGTCACAAATCTACAATAGCTAGATCCATGGCCCATGCCTAGCAAAGCCAAACTGGACGGCACATACAAAGAAATTTACTTCGATCTCTACCAAGCACAAACATTGTCCCTCATTACCTCTACCACCTTCACTAAAATCTATATATACACACAAAAAGAAAACCTCTCCAACCAACTAAAAAACACAACAGTTTCTGTTTTAAGATATCATCAATCATGGCAGAAAGAGAAGGAGCCATTGTGAAGAAAGGACACGACGAATGTCTAAAAACGGCTCTTTCTCTTCTCCAAGAATTTGAACTACCAGAAGGGCTTCTCCCTCTTGCTGATATTATCGAAATCGGGTACGTGAAAGCAACTGGTTTCATCTGGATTACTCAGAAGAAGAAAGTGGAGCATAAATTCAATATGGTAAGCAAGCTTGTGAGCTATGATACTGAGATAACAGGTTACATTTCAAAGAAGAAGATTAAGAAACTTAAAGGTGTGAAAGCTAAGGAACTCATGCTATGGCCTCCTGTTAATGAGATTACTGTTGATGAACAACCAACTGGGAAGATTCATTTCAAGAGTCTTGCTGGTATCACCAAGACTTTCCCTGTTGAAGCTTTTGCTGCTGGCCAGTAATCATGCATCATATATATTTATATGAATTAATTAATGTTATGAGAATTTACCAAGCATATATAGATGTTTGGTATATAATAAAAGAATAATAGCTTTCTTTCTCTGTTTTATTTGGTGTAATTGGATTTAATTCATGCTTTATATGATATAGTAAAGGGATTTGGATTTAAATATTTACTTTTATTATTAGTGTTATTTGTGCACCATAACACCACACACTTTTGCAGGTTAACTATAATCATAGTTTTTTTTTTTTAAGAACTATAATCATAGTTAAAAGGTGTTGATATATATATTCTGTGATTTAACTAAGACACATAACAACTTTTAAAAATTAAAATGAATTGAGATTTGCTGCACTTAATGATTGTACCCATTCACAAAATTAATGAACACTAATCGTTCGATCGAGATTGGATAATTCAGATCTCAAACTTAACCGTTTCAATTTTAGAAAATCAAAATTTGTTTAAGATCTAAACCATCTGATCTAAATTGGACGGTTGCATTAACTGTCTAATTGCATGTGGTCATTGTTGTAGTGACTACAATTCAAATTCTTCATAAAGTAGCTTTTTTTTCTTAGTGAGTTGCTTAGGAATATTGTAGTGGTTGAGTTTTTTTTTCTTCTTTTCAATGTCAAATAATTAGGGCAGATATGGTGCCCAATACAAAACAAGGAAAACACTAGGGTTCAGTGAAATATTTACATTTACATTCCTCCTAAGATATTACATGGGTTCGAATCCAAAATCTTTGAATTCAAGGTATGTCTTTTGATCACAATATCAAACATGTAAGATCCTCAATATTGATTTTATAGATATCATGGATTAAATTACACCATAAGTTACAGTTTTTTTCACCAATTGATTTTAATCTAATCTAACAGCCATAATTTTTCATTTTAATGATCATTTGAGACTCAAATCTCCTACGGCGTGAAACTTCCACCCCCTCTAATTATGAATGAGGGTTTATTTTACTCCGAAACCACTATACTCTCCATAACAACCTGAATTGGCATTGAATGACTTTATGAAGGAAAAGTTATGCCGACTTTAACGTATTTTTGAGTGTTTTATGAGAGAGAAAGATGAGAGAGTAATGATAGTTAAAGATAAGAGAAAATAATATAGAAAAGAGATAAAGAGAAAGTCACCGTGACTTTCCCTCCACGAAGTAACTCAATCGTAATCCATAATTACCTCCACTTTGAAACACCTTATTTTAGACGCTTCTCTTGAGTAAACAAATTGACACCCGAAACACAAGGAAACAAGACATTCTTCTCTCTTTTCTGTCAGAAATTTAATCACTCATTTTGGTTTTTCTTTTCTTTTCTTGTAAAATTAAGAAAACCTCCTAATGCTCATTTGTTTTCACCCAGAAACACAATCAATTTCTTAGAAATTTAGCAGGAATAAAATCAAATCAGCCACAAAACACAAATCAAATCTTTGCAATTTATACATGCACAAATATAAAACCTCCGCAACCAACCAACAAATCCCAAAGAAACAGTCAACAACAACGTTATCATGGCAGAGAAAGAAGGAGCCATTGTGAAGAAAGGACACGACGAATGTCTAAAAATGGCAATTTCTTTACTCAAAGAGTTTGAAATTCCAGAAGGGCTTCTCCCTGTTGCTGATATTATCGAATACGGGTATGTGAAAGCAACCGGTTACTTCTGGGTTTTGCAGAAGAAGAAAGTGGAACATAAATTCAATATGATAAACAAGGTTGTGAGCTATGATATTGAGATAACAGGTTACATTTCAAAGAAGAATATTAAGATGCTTAAAGGTGTGAATGCTAAAGAACTCATGTTACGGCCTCCTATTAATGAGGTTATTGTTGATGAACAACCAACTGGAAAAATTCATTTCAAGAGTTATGGTGGTATCACCAAGACTTTCCCTGTTGAAGCTTTTGCTGTTTGCCAGTAATCATAATTATATGAATTATTTAATGCCATGAGAATCTACCAAGCCATATAGATTTTTTTTTGGTACAAAGCCTATATAGATGCTTGGTATATAAAAATAAAAAAAACAAATAATAGCCTTATTTCGTGTTATTGGATTTAATTCATGTGATAGTGTTAAATAAGGTGCATTGTTGAATTTAAATATCTACTGTTTTGGTTGATTTGTTTTTTTTTTCTTCAGTATTTGTGTCAAACAATTGATAGGAAAGTCCAAAATTTATATTATTTTAAAAAATCAAATCAATGTCTTCTTCAGAAATTCATAACCAAATGGGCCACACACATCAGATCAGACCAGATACAACTAAAGGTTTGCATAACTGTCAGAATTACGAATTTAAAGATTGTAAATAGACCTTCAACTTCCATATATTTGGAATTAGATTCTCTACAATTGACCATCTTTTGGTGGCTTTAGGCCTAAACAAGGAGATAGAATGTTGAAAAATATGGAGGAAAAATATAAGAGAGAAAATAAAAGATGAGAGATAAACAGAAAGGTAGGTGACTTTCCCTCCCTAAAGGTAGAGAATCCTTGTCCCTTAAATCTGCATGACATGCTTTATTAACTCGTATCAAATAGGACATCAAGTAACACTCCTAGTTCACATAACATAATGTTACAAACTACAACTACAAAACAATAATACAACTTACACACTAGCACTTGATCGTAAAATCAAAACCGGAAAAAAAGACTAAGACAACTATTCTACAGAGGAAACTGTAAATATTTTGACCAAGTAAAAGCCATAACTGTTTCAAGTTCTAATTGTTGGATTGGCGCAACTCTGGGCGAACAAAGTCTGCGTCAGCAGGAACAGAAATGTCTACCGTAGGTCTCAGTTCAGCACAAACTTTAATGGCACCATGCACTGGATCTGATATGAAGTTGCTGATTAGGTCCCGGTTAATAGGTGCACCATTGTCCACTGCCACAAAGGTCTGCTGGGTTAGGTTGTAATCAAACCGTGGAGCCCATTTCCTCGAACCCAGCCTAGCAGTTGTTGAACAATTGTCAACCATGAAGGAAACACCACGGGCATGCATGAATGGATTCAAAGAATCAACAGCCTCAATAAGACTCTCGTTAATGATTTCAGAGTAGGAGTGTCCTTTCCTTCTGAGGATCTCAATCTGCAAATTTTGTAATCCCAAATTAAAACAAAAAAAGTTAAATCTCATCCTTCATCACTAGTAGCTGCTTAGTCAGTCCCAAATTTGGAAGTGAACAAAAGAAATGTAAAGCCAAGTCCCTAATTTCAAGAGAATCATATATCGATACCTGGGCCATCATCAGTGCCACAAAGACACCAGCAGTAAAAGGATATAATGGGCCTTGATCACCTGCTGGTCTTGTAGATCGGACACGCTCACCAACCTTCCACATGCGGGTCTGGTCAATTTTACCCATGGGAAATGCAGGCAGACCTTCTTTCTCCTGCAAAACACAAGTTCAGTTTAAAGTTCATTGTAAAAGCCAGTTCATAATTTACTATAAACAGAAAATAAACATGTGCTTACGTAAAAACGACGCCCAGCCAGAACAACACTACGAATCTCACTGCCACTGGCTACATCCTCATAGCACTCATACAAAATTTCCATGCAGGGATAAAAAGAAGCACTGTAAGCTTTCTCAAATTCCTTTTTCCCATCTTCAGATAAAGCATTGTATACAGCTAGCATGCCCTACCCAAATAAAAAGTTCAAGAGATTATGTCAGAACTCAAGTATATCACTTAAGCATCACACGTCTTAGGGTTTGTTGCAGGGGGTCCATAAGAAAATAATTTTATGCGAGATGACCATGAAAATACAACCTTAGTAGAGATGGTTCTAGATATAACTCCTGTTATACTCTCAACAGTGTTTTTATAAGCTAAATCTTCGGCCATTCCACTTTCAGTATATCGCCTAAATAAGGATTCCACAATTCCATGAACAGCACCAAGTAATATCCCTATAAATCACAAAAGCAGTAATTACAAATTAAGTCTTCAATGTCAATAAACAAAACATTGCAGAAAGTTCTTACCTCTCTCCCCAAAGATATCACTCTTGTATTCCTGCTCCAAGGTAGTGGCAAAAGTGAATGGAGAACCCAGAGCAACAGACCACCCCAAAGCAACATTAGTAGCTCTTCCATCCACATCCTGCACGCAAAATTAGTTACACCAGACAAAATAAGTTAATCAATCAACATAGGAGCTGGCGACCCTCAAAAGAAGTAAAGTATGAACAGAGGCTGAGGGGGAGCAAATGATATATTACTCGGTGGACTGCAAAGCTTGAATTAATTCCTGCCCCGTTTATCTCTTTGCCTTGGACATATAGTCTCCTGACAGATGGACCCATACCTTTTGGGCACACAGCAATTACACTAATGTTCTTTGGAAAATCAAGTCCCAAAGACTGTATATGCCCAAGAAGAAAACCATGGGACAGCCCTAGTATGCTGTTAGGCTTCATGTGGGATAATATTTTTTCATAGTTATCTGCCTGCATAATAAATAAAAATATTAGAACCTTCTATACATTGGAGACTAAAGTGAGACCAAAATACACTAGAAAGCTGCAAAACCATCGGCAACATGACATATTTTGTCACTTGTATTGAAAAAATTGATTTGAATCATATTTGTCCAAGGCATATCTTTGAAGGTAATAGCAAATGAGTACCACAACACCAACACATATTTCAGATTGACAACTTTTTAAAAGTCAATTGACACTCAAAGCCTTTGATTAGAATCAAGTTAAACTGCAGAAAATAAAAAGCATCGAATTGTTTTAATAATTTATTGACATATTTGAAACCTCTAATGTTGCACTTGCAATTAGTGTAATAAAATTGAAAATGGTAAAATGCTATATATAGTATATTTTCAATCACTTGTTCGTCTGTTAATCGTTCGTCTGTTAATCAAAGAGGATGTTGTTTGTGGCAAGCTGTAATCTTGCGGTAACAGGGGAAGCGGCAGAAACAACAAAGTAGCAGTATTACAGGTGATACCAATGGGTTGCGGAAATGGTCGTGAACGGATGATGGCAATAGTGTTGGTAGAAGCGGTTGTGGCTATATTGATATTAACAGCTAAACATTTCATTCCACAAGCAGACAACATCTGGATACATATCATTATTGTTGCTGGATTTAACCCAGAACATTTCGTACATATGCACCAAACAAAAAAATAGGGAAAACTTGTGATTTTACCATGCACATAGGTATATTAAGAACCACAAAATTGCATTGTTGTTATTAATGCAAAGATCATATAATTACCATCGCATTGTTTGGTATCACACAAATCAATGGTTGAAGGTTGTAGCAACACATAAACAACTAGAGATGAATCAAAATATAAGTATAGACTTAGAGAAGAAGATAAGAACAAAAATAAGTTCAGATATTCCGTGATTGATTAACCTGAGCAGAATCAGAAATCAAAAGCAACACAAGATCACTGCCCGAGATAGTTTCCCATATGTCACCTAGAGTCCCATTTTCTTCAGAAAACCCAGCATCTCGAGCTTCAGCAAAGGAACTAGAACCTTTCCTCAATCCAACCTGCATTTTTGTAAACAATGACAAACATGTTTTAGCATCATGCCACTAATAAAAAAAAAATTACAGCATATACACACATACTAAAAACAACGGTTCCGGATTCCTGCTATAGAAAAGCACACACATTTACACACTGTTAATTTAATATCAGACAACTCAGATTACACAATAACTGAATCAGATGATTCAAATTGAAAATCGCGTGACAAGGATACTTCCGGAATCCTTTTACATAAAAGACAGTGACATTAAACCAACCAACAAAACTAAAAACCAAAATCAACACACCTTAACCACAATATCAGACTTTGCTTCAGCAAGTGAGTCCCTTAGATTTTGAGCTTGAGCAGGTCCCTGGTAATTACAATGCCAACTTAACAATCAAATCAAAATCAAAATATGATTTTTTTTTATACCAACAATAAAACATAGCATTTTAAAAATGAAAACAGGCCCTGTTTGGATAAACAGCTTAACATATAGCCTAAGAAGTTACCATGATTCATGATAAGTGCTTATGTATAAGTTATTTCTATAACAAAAATTAAAATAAAGTTAAACTGTTTTGGTATAAGCCATAAGCTGTTTGCATCAGCTATTTTAAAGCTTATGGAAATAAGTTGTTTTCATAAGAAGTTCCAAACAGTCTTCCTCCCAGGTGCTTATTATTGATTTAACATATGAAGCATTGAGAACAGTGATTGACCTGTGATCCCCAACCGATAACACCAATCTGCTTAATTCCTTTGAAAGCATCTGGCAACAAATGGAACAAATCCCTGCCACCTCTTACTATAAACTGCAATTTTTTTATCATCCAAACAATGATCAAAACAAGTTCAACATTCACAAGCTTCAAAATATATATATATATATAGAGAGAGAGAGAGGGAGGGAGAGAACCTCTTCGTGTCCGGCGAGGTTGACTTTTTCCTTTTGAAAAAGCGACGTGTCGAAATCGAGTGAGGCGGGGAGCTTAGTCGCCGGCGGCGCAGATACCATACGCGCGGCGAGGGATGAGGCGACTATGCTGGTGCGACGGTGAAGAGTTAGGGTTTTGAAGGGAAGTTGGGAAGAAGAAGATTGGAGTGTGAGGTTGTTGGTGGTGATGAAGGTTTTGGGTTGAAGAATTTGGGAGGTGGAAGAGATAGATGGAGAAAACGACGTCGTAGCCGCCATTGTTGGAAGAAGAAGAAAGTAGCTGTTGGGAAATGAAAGAGAGGTGAGTCAGTGAGTGAGTGAGTGAGTGAGTGAGTGAGTAAGTGAGTGTGCTAACGTGCGCTTGGTTAGGTGAAAACGAAACTACTCTCAACAATTTGAATTTTGATGAGAAAAATAAAGAAAATGAAAAAATATTATATTTATCAGATGACAAAAATGTCTCTAAATAATGCAATTTTTATAAAACTACTGTAATTAATACTTTCATTATAGATTTTATTACCATTGTTTTTAATCAAATAATAACATGAGGATTCAAAAAAAATTGGCATGAGCATTCAAATATTTAGCCATAATTTTTTAGGTTAAATAAGGAAAATGAATAAAAAAAACTATGGTGGATGGGAACCACTAATACCCGCATGGCTAGCGAAGAACAGCCATTGAGTCAGAAGTTCCCCATTAGATTCATCTATCACACTAGTGTGATGAATTATGCTGATGACAACGCGTATTTTAACATTTTTTTTATGAGTTAAAAATTATGTGGGTCTCATATAAATTTAGTGGTACTTGTGTGAATTTTAACTCATCAAAGAAAATGTCTTAAAAATTATGTGTTTCTATCATTACACATACATTGTGTGCTTGATTATTTTTTTTCCCTTTCCTCTGACATGTGTCTCCTTCGCATTCTACCATCTTCCTCAACCCTCAATCGTCGCTTTCTGAGTTTTGAACACAACATTGTTGCAAGAGAAGCACAATCTTGAAGGGAACCCGTGAATGACACTACCTCAGTCTCCATTATAAGAAAAAATTTACTTCTTAGGTTCATTCAATAAATGATGTATTATATATTAGGAGCTAGATACACCATTTATTGAATAGATCTAAGACATGAACTTTCTCTTATAATAGAGATTGAAGGGAGTAAAATATATAAACACAACGAAGTTTAAATTTTTTCATTTCTCTTCTCTCGATCAATATGAATGATCATGAATTGTTGATGGGTTTTTAGCTTTCAAAATGCAGAACCTTTGACGTTGAATCGTTTCTGATCACTAGAAAACCCAGATCAACGATGTCTCTACGAATCCACACAAACATAACTTATCAGATGACCGGTGTTATCCAAATCGAACTAAGCTTTTGAGAGACTGTGGTTTGAGTGCGACCATGGTTTTCTGAACTTTGTGAAGTGTGTATTTCGTTCAATGTCCTAACTAGTCTATTTGTAGACTCATTTATGTGTATCATATCTTATGGTGCGCCGCGTTTCAATTAAACACACCATCACTTATGATGGTCCACGTTTCTCTATGCTTGTAAATTAAATGATAAATCATACTTATTAATTTAATTGCGGATATATCTTGATTAATATTTTATAAATAAGTCTACTTCCTTATTTATTTCTCCCACCTAGATGTCATATGAGTGTGAACGTGTAGGTTCTGATGACATTGACAATAATATTAAATCATATAATTAATATTACAAACAATGATTGACATCTAACAATACATCACTGTCACCTAAGTGACGAGAATGTTATGTGATCTGACGAAACATATATGTGATAATGATCATGTGTATAATTACCTTTATATTGAACACAAGACATAAATTGTGTCACCCTTGTATGATTCAATGTTTCTTTTCTTAATGTAAATGATACAACATAAGGGCGAAGGAGTAAATTTTTATGAAAGTCAATGGTTACCTCTATATCCATTTATGTTCCTTTACCAAACTATAAAGATACAAAGGTGACCATTGACTTTCAAAATGTTCCTTACGTGAGTTTGTTTCGAGGATTCTAATGTTATCTCCTAGGGTTTGTTAATTATTGTCTGTGCGACTGATTTTTAATTATGGTTATGTCGTCATGTTAGAATACAAAAAAATGACAGAAAAATATAACAATGTAAACAAGTTCAAATATGCAATACTTATTTCTTAACGCCAATTGATGTAGATGCCTTGTAGCAATCTTTCTTTGATGATTTGATACACACTTTTTTGCAAAAAAACAAAAATCGAACTTTTTTGGTTTTCGATGGAACAGGGTACAAAGATGGTGAGTGAATAGTGCATTACAAATGAACCATGTGTGATATATGATAAGTTTGGAATGACAATTAATCGCCGTCAAACGTAAAATAGTCAGTTTGAGGTGTTGACACCAAAATAGGGTGCCTAAAGAGCAGTTTTCTTGGATCGAATTAGACTCTAGGAAGATCCAAACCCATTTGTACATCGACAAGAATATATACTCCCTTCGTCTCATGTTAGATGACCGACCTAGTTGACTCCGACACACGTACCAATGCATATGTTTTATCTTTGATATCTTCTATTCTCTGCTAAAAAAAATTATGAAAATTTCATATTTTAAAAATATTCATCGAGACGAATCCAACAACATCTTACATGAAATTATTTATCTTTGTGAATTAGTAGAAAATATGGTCAAAATATGCTAAGTCAATAATGTATATTGTCAAATATGTTATCTATTGAGTGACGGAGGGAGTAATATTTATCTTTTTTATTAAAAAAAATCGCACATTCAAACAATTATATAGGCTAAATTAAGTTCTACTTATCAACAGAATAAAAAAAATATACTTGACTTCTTTTGGGAATGCATTTTTTTTTTGTTTTAATTTAAAAAAGACTTGTTAAACTTTCCACATAACAAAATATATTTTATAATTAATATGATAATTTAATTTAATTCACCGGCAAAATTGTATGAAACGAAATTTTTCAAAAACGTGGACAATGAACCAAAAGTTATCAACCTTGAAATTCCTTTTTGTCTTGGTGGAAAGTTGTGAGGACCACCACTAGAAGGATCAAGATAAGCAAGAAAAAGGATACTACCTTCGTGCTATTATTATTGTAAAAAATAAAAGTTGTGTTGTGTGAATCTAAGTGGCTTTTATTCAAATAAAACTGCGTTTTGTGTCACCATCATTGACGTGGATAATGGATTACTATTGTATTGTCAAAGGAAAATGATTGGGCATAGGGGTAATTAGTTTATTAAAAAAGTGATTAGGTGACTCTTTAGCCTAAAGGTTGCCACTCAAAATTGGCTTTTGCCTACCTTAAATAATACAATTAGTCATTAAAAATGATGTGAAAAACCTAAACACGTTTCCCCACAACTCACTATGTTCTATGTATGAATCCAGAAATAATTACAGACGCGGAATAGACGCAACACAAATTGTGGTAAGAAAGAAAACCAAGTTAGTCATAAAAAAAAAAGTTCTATGGTTTTTTTTTTTAAGAAAAAAAGTTCTATAGTTTTTTTTTGAAGAAAAAAAGTTCTATGGTTGTATATGCTTGAATTTGACAAAGTCATATTAACACAATGATTTTGTTATAGCTCAAAGGTATGATCTTTGTCGATAACTACAGAAGCTCATTGTGATTTTGTCAATTTCACCGTCAATTTAAACATACATTTAATATAATTTTCGTGCATTTTTATCACATTGAATCAGACTAAATCATGATACACTTGATGCAATACTAAACAAACACTTAGCGTATGTTTGAATCAACAATATAATTGGTGAAAATTTATATTTCAATACTACAACAAAATTAAATATGATGCTATTGTGATTCAACAAAAACTCACCGTGAATCAAAACACAATTAAATAGTAAGAATCCCAGTTACTGTCTCTAAATGCTAATGCAAACCTAAAACCATTGATTGAATTATTAATGGTAAACAGTTACTCCAATTATATCCCTCAAAGACTTTGGACTCATGCATAAGATTCTCTCAAAATGTGCCAAAAAATGCACTTGTCATTATTCAACATAATAAATGAATCACCACTCATGAGGGTTCTTTTTTATGTGTATGGCCAAATATTGTCCAGTTCAAAAAAGGTTGATTTGGTGATATTAATTACGACAAAATAATTACACAGTAAATCTTCAGCACTCTGCACTCAAGATATTTGTATTGAAGAATGATTTTAGTTTCTGTTTGATCTAGTTTCACCATGTGTTCGTTTACTTAAGGGTAAAGTTTTGGAACATAGTAAATCAAATCTAAACATGGACCACTAAATTGAGTAGGACTATTTCAGTACTGATGGACGACCTACTACTAAATTTTGTGAATATTTTGAGACAATTTCATATAAGGATGGCATTAATATTTTGCACTATTTAGTATTTAAGTAAATCTAATGATTACCATTCACACATAAATATATCATTGAAATAATTTTTAACCAGCATTCTATTCAAATTTTACAAGTTTGTAATGGCCTCAACCGATTAGGACTATAATGTGCGAAAAAACACCCTTAAATTTTTTAAAGTTGTTGCATTCTTAGAATTGTATTTGAAACCAAAATCTCCGATTAAGCTAAAGAGATTTGAACCATTTCATATAAGTGACATTGAATGTTTTTATTTAAATCTTGAAATGATATAACAAGAATAATGAGATTTTTTTTTTAAGGAAGGAATAACGGGAAAACATATGAAAATTGTCTAAACCATAATGTTTACAAAATATGTATACAACATTTTTTTTCATCAACCAATCTAATCCAACATAATAATCTGATATAAAAACAGTTAGCTAATATTGGCCAGCTACAAACAAACAAAAAGTTTATTGACATTATACTTGTTATATGACAATGAAATCTCTCCTTAGAATAATGGGAAAATAAATCTCTCCTTAGTCCTTAGAATATTTCATTTGCAAAAAGTCATAGATATAAAACGTGTATTAAAACTTTCAGCAACAAAATAATGTATAAAAATGAATTAAAACTGATGAAAATATTAATCAAAGTTTGACTAAATAGAATAAATTTTGTATTAACAAACAAAACAAGTTTTATTTTGTTTTAAAGACTCTTCGATCGATCAAAGGTTGGTACTATACATAATAAAGAGAGAAAAGGTGTGAGGCTGAGTATGAAAAAGAAAGATTATATTAAAACAGAATTTAGATTCATTTTGAATTTTTAACAGACAAAAACTTGAGTTACAATGTCAACAAAACTCAAGTTATATTTTAGTGTTTTTTTAGAGAATGATAAATTAACGCACATACTTAATATATTTTAAATTTTAAAAATATTATAATATCATAGAATTTGAAGAGTTCATATAAACTCTCCAAAATCTTCATCTAATACAATTTTTTAGTTTCTCAAATATCGGAGATTTTGAATTATGAAAAAAAAAATCCCTCTAAACTCTCATTTTTCAAAGTCCTCTATCTCTTCAATTTGTTATTTCCTTCTTTCAAAACTCTTCTCTCATTTCTGCTTTAAACTCGCAAACAAAACCTCAAGGATCTTAAACATTTAATCTACAACCATTCTAGGTGCTCTCCAGAATCCCCAACAAATAGAGATCAACTTTGGCTGTTATTAATATTGAAGCTATTTTCAAATACTAATGCACCTTGAACAACAACATCATTGAACTTGTTTTATTTTATTTTTGGTCACCAGGCTATCGACGTAAAATATCATTAGATTTAACTAATGATTAATCTTCGTCAGAGAACTACTTCCATTTATTAACGTAATCATTCTTTCAATTTATACTTTTTTCATTTACAAAACTCGAACTCAAGACCTTATCTAAGAAGTTAATATAATGCAAATGTACTTGGGTGAATATAAATGTGAAAAGGAAGGAAACAAGAAGGTCTGCTATATAAGAAAGTGTGTGGATGTAGTCCCCCACTATAAGAGGTAATCTTTACCAGAAGAAGCAGCAACATCATCATCAACAGCAAAAGCAATACTCTCTGCCCTCTGCCTCTGGATCTCACCAAACTCACTATCATCATCATCATCATATCTGACACACACTTCACTTTCCAAATACACTCCAACCCCAACATGACAAATTAACAACATCCCTTTTTCTTTTCATCATTCAATTTTATTTAATTTGTTCCATTCCAAACACAGAAACAAAACAACCTTCTTACAACGTTGTCTTTCTTTGTGTCTTGTCTCCAAAACCATATTCTGAACTGTGTTGTTTTTCCAATGGAAATGGATGATTTTGCTTCAAGTAGAATTAATGATGGTTGTTTTCAAGGTGTAAATGGAAATGGACATGGTTCATCTTCTTCACTGGTTTTGGATAGAGAAAAAGGAGAGCTTGTGGAGGCAGCTGTGAAATTGGAAAGAAAGGGTGTTTCACCTGAGAGAAGTATTGAAGCTTTGAAGAATCATAGTGAAGCAGAGAGGAGGAGAAGAGCAAGAATTAATTCACATCTTGATACTCTTCGTAGTGTTATTCCATGTGCTAATAAGGTTAGTTCAATTTTATTCATTTATTTATTTTTACTTCTTCTGTTATTTATTTTGAATTACTAGTTAGTAACAAGTTATGTCATGATTAACTTCAAATATTTGAGGGGAAAGTATTATTTTTGATGTTTAATTATTGTAAAATTTACATATAATTTGTATTTAGTGTTGAATAACTTATGATTATTATTATTGACCTATGAAGTACATAAACAAAAGTGTTAGTGTCGTGCCTGTTAAGACTCACACACTTTAATAGGGAATATAAGGATGACCCTTTTTTTCTTCCTTTTTTGGTGAACAAGGGATGACCCTCTTTTATGGTCATTTGAATGAATGAATATAGCTTTGACTATATATAGATGTGCATTTATACTGAAGTTTTAAGTTTTAACTATAAGTCTTAAGCTATGCATGCATTTCAAAATGTAGTAAGTGTTTGTGGATGTTGAAGCAATTGGAGTTGAAATCAGATAGTGAATGGCCAAATTTTGGGATCCATATCATTTTGCTCACTTTTGAAGTCTTGATTCTTCTTTTTTGTGTAATGTAGCTTTTGGTTTTCAAGGGACAAAGTTCAATTTTCTTTTCTAAAAGAAGGGAATAGAATAGTTTAATTTTGGAGTAGCAAGAGCTCAGCTGTATGAGTTTGATAGTATTAGAAAAAGATGTTAATATTAACTGTCCAACTTAGTTATACTGATACTTGGAATCATGAAACCCAAATCTGCACAAACAAACATGGTATATATGTTAATATTTCAGAATCTAACATTTTGTGTACTTTTTGAACTCAGTTGGACAAAGCATCCTTACTAGCTGAAGTTATTACACATTTGAAAGAGCTGAAAACAAATGCAGCACAAGCAAGTGAAGGGTTAGTTATTCCAAAAGACAGTGATGAGATAAGAGTTGAATCACAAGAAGGTGGGTTAAATGGTTTCCCTTATTCAATTAGAGCATCACTATGTTGTGAATACAAACCAGGTTTATTGTCTGATATAAGAAAAGCACTTGATGCCCTTCATCTTATGATAATAAGGGCAGAGATTGCAACTTTGGGAGGTAGAATGAAGAATGTCTTTGTCATAATTAGCTGCAAAGAACAGAATTTTGAAGATGCCGAGTATCGACAATTTCTTGCTGGATCGGTTCATCAAGCTCTTAGATCTGTACTTGATAGATTTTCTGTTTCACAAGATATCTTAGAAACTAGAAAGAGAAGGAGGATTTCTATATTCAGTTCTTCATCTTTAGGTGATTTCTTATAAAAACTTTTATTTTTGTATATTCACATGTAATGTGAATCTTTGGTTGTACATTTGCTGGGAACTTTTGTAGATAGCTAGGTTGATAACTGATCTAAAGAATGCTTCAATCTTTTGACCAAACACACAATATGAATGAACTCAATCTATGATGTTGTACTTTGTTTGAAGAGAAATTTCTGCTGACAGAACTTCTCTTCCCTTGAGTATTAATATCCCAATTTATTCTTTAGTGAACATGTGACAAGTATAATTCTGAAGCTTAAATTGACATATTTTCTTATTTTATAACCACATTGGAACTGTATATTTTTTTTTTCTTTTTGCAGATTTGAACTAGAGAAGGAATATGACAGATAAATACTCTACTGAACTATCAAATACTTGATTGAAACATATATAATAGCTTATTATATCATGTATCTATCATCCTAACCATCTAACAAGCTTTAAGAAGGTATATGTTTTATAGAGGTATGTAGTAGAGCTATATGGAAGAGAGGAATGTGATGTGTGATGTAATAGTGTAAAAAACAGATATATAAATGTAATAAAATGAGAGATAAAAAAGTGGATTACATGGATGACATTTGTTACAAATTATTTGATACAAAAGGTTATTGCACACTAAAATGTTTATAGAAAGTTGATTTTTTTTTTATTGAAAATTGACTTAAGTTTGTTTAATCTTTTTATATCAATCAAAACCTAATAAAAAAAGGTATTTTTCCCAATTAAAAATAATCTTTTACTTCATATAATTTTTAAAAAATAATGTTGAAATAATTTTATTTCATAATCACTTTTATTTTAATCTTAAATAAATGTAATCCATTCCATTAAAATCTTTTAGTGTGTTTAGAAAAACATATTTTAGTGAAAGTATGATGTAAAATATTTTCACATATAATATTACTTAATAATAGAGAGCATATTGTAAAAAAAATAATTTTTTTTTTTTACCAAGTTTTAGGAAATGCACAATTATTTTTTATATACCTGCACAATTATATTTTACCGAACACAAATTTACTTCTATCATTTTATTTTTGGTGAGAGTTTACTTGTGTCATAATGAAACTACAAATGACAATCATTATTGACTTAATTCGTATGAAGTTCATTCACTCGCAAGATCATAGGATCAACTCCTGATTTAAATATGATAACTGCTTTAGTGATTGATACTGATTTATAACTACGTATGATCAATTTGTTTTTTTATTTTTAAAGTCATATTAATTGTAACCATGTAAACCTCCGAAATCCAACTCATGTAAACTATTTTGTTCATGGAAAAAAGAATACGGAACTCCAAATTTTATAGGGCATATTCCGTCTTATCTAAGCCTATTACTATAGATTATCATATTTTTCTTTGTTTTGTTATTCTAGGTGTATTTGACTAACTTGAAACCAAAGCAATCATCACTCCACTGTCCCAATCTATGAACCAATCCTTCAATTTGAGACCGTCAGATCCCAAAGGTGTTCAAATCAGACGGTGGTTATTGTTTTGATCCAGAATCGCTTCGGTGCAGCTTCCTTCTCTCTTCAACCAAAATCTACCAAACCCTAATCCCCGAAATTCGATTCCTCATTGTCAAATTTCTTCCCCAAATTCGTATCTTCATCTTCAGAAGACCCAGATCGCTTTTCTTGTTCATACCATTCACCTTCCATCAAATTCGCAATCTTTCTCTGTTTCCGGATCATGGAAAAGGAGGAGAACAAACCCGACATTCAGAAAATTGGTAACGAAATTGAAGACACTGAACCCATAGAACTCGTTCTTTTTCAAGTTCCCGAGTGTTACGTCTACATAGTAAGTCTTGCGTGTTTTTGTTCATGGGCTTGTTTCAAAATTTGATATTGACAATAGTATGTGATAGAAAAATGGAAATTCGAATTTTGATTTTGATTAATTCAATTGACAATGGTAGTGCCCAAAATCAATATTTAATCTTGCCCAAAAATTATTGTGGCACCTAAAAATTAAAAATTTGAATTTAATGTTAGTGATGAGATGGGGTTTGAATTTTATTTTTTTGGTGTCAAGCTAATGTGATTCTACTGTTCTATGCAGATACCTCCGAGAATGAGTGCAGCTTCTTACAGGTTTGTGATCAAATGCAAATTACAGCTTATGATCTTGTTTGTTCATCTTAAGCATGGTGTTGATGTTATTAATGTTCATGATGGAAGTGTGTTCTGTTCAATGCATGATTTTAATGAATATGCATTGACGGTGTAAAATGGTTTTACACCATCGTCCAATAAGAAACCACCATATTGCCATGTATATTACAACCACTTCTTTAAAATAACTACTAAACTAGTTTACACTGACACTGTGTGTCCTCTTTACTTTTAATGCATTTTCTTTACTTTTGATTATTTTGCGACCTTCACAAGCTTTGTGGAACTGTGTTCTTTGTAATGGGATTGATTTTCCACTTCTTCCGGTTTATGAACTTGTTTTTTTTTTTTTTACTTGCTGTTTCTGCTATGTGTGTAATTGCTCAGCATTTATATCTGTGAAGTTCATTTCAGGGCTGATGAATGGGATGTAAACAAATGGGCATGGGAAGGGATATTGAAAGTTGTTAGCAAGGGAGAAGAATGCATCATAAAACTAGAAGATAAGAACACAGGTAAAAGTCATAATGAATCTGCCTTAATTAGATTATACAGTTAATTGTTTTTAAAATTTTATTACTTAAATGAAATATATTTAACTAGGTGAATTATATGCTCGAGCTTTTTTAAGAAATGGAGAGCCACATCCCGTGGAAGCTGTTATTGACAGCAGCAGGTTATTTTCCATAACTGTTTATAGATTTTAGTTGTTATTATTCCTTTTTGTACTTTAGGATGCTTAAATAATTTTACTTGTATTCTGCAGATATTTTGTTCTTCGCATAGAAGAAAACATAGGTGAGATGTTTTATCTACATTATTCATACTAGTACTCGTTTTCCCTTGATCATCTTATTACTCAATACTCATGTATGAGTTAGCAGGGTAAGGGATGCGATAAAACAACTACAACCTGTTTGGTTTAGTTCCAAAAATCTCCCACAATGCTGTGAGCATTTTTCTTAAATTAGTTTCTGTTCCACCTTGAACAAAATATAATGGAATTTAGCCGGTTTGAAGCATATAGATTTTAGTTGTTGAGTGTTTATTATGTCATCATCAATAATTTGGCTTGTTTGTAAATGCTTTAGAATTCCACTTTCAATCATATATCTGATTTATGTGATATTTCATTATTTTAGTAATCCTTAAATGTCATCCGTAGTAGATATGTGATATTTCTTTATTTTGGTAATCCTTGAATTTTCGAAACTAACACTAGATGAGAACAAAAATACTAGAAGGATACATTATCAAAATGATTATTTATTCGAGATTGATATAGGAAATCCTGTTTTTAGTCATTCTGAATGTGTGAATAAACATGAACAAAAATTTCAGGACACATCTAATATCAAAGTCATTCTTTATTTGAGACTTGAGACAAATTGTGATCTTTAACAATCATAGAAATTACTAACATCATGATCTTTTATGTTTTTGAGCAAATTGTGTCAAAATAGCAATTAACACTGATGGAATATTATCATACCAATATTTTAAAAAATATCAGGGAAAGGGGAAATAATTATTAATTCATTAATTAATTAATTAAAGTGACCCAAAATACCATTTTGCAACTGTCTCCGAAGGGATTTGAACTTCGTCCCTTGAGGTTACAATCTCAACCTCTTACCACTGAGTTTACACTTTATGGAACCAAATATCATATTTAGGGTAATCTACATTGATACATGGTGAAGTGATTCTTTGTTGCTTTAATGCCGAGTGGCTTTGGAAAGACTGTTGAATTTTGCTCCCATATTATATAGTAATATTTGTCTTTGTTCTGCACTCTATTTCTTATTAACTATGAAGTTTGGTCTTTGTTACTGGATAATGATGCAGGTGGTCGCCTTCGACATGCATTTATTGGCATAGGATTCCGAGAAAGAACAGAGGCTTATGACTTCCAAGCTGCCTTGCACGATCATATGAAGTATCCTTCCATCTCTAGCATATTTTGGATTTACAAAAATTTTATTATCTATCTCATTATACTGCTTCTTTTTATTTTTTTCCAAACGGAAATCATGTTTTTCCTAAACTGTTTTGAAGATACCTGGACAAAAAGAAAACTGCAGAAGAGATGGAACAACATTACCAGCAAAGCTCCTCAGTTGATTACAGTTTGAAAGAAGGGGAGACTCTTGTGCTGCAAATCAAGAACAATGTATGCAAATCTGCATTTTCTGTTGTGCATGAAAAAATTTCTTTTCTTTTTCACGGCATCACGATCTCTATACTATCCTATTCATTGTATGCAGAGAAGTGGCGGCAATGTGAAGTCCAAGTTTTTTGAGCAGGGTGCAAACAACTCCTCGGAAGAAAAGAGTGACAGAAAAGAATCTGTACCATGTATTAAGTTACCGCCACCTCCCCCGTCACCAGGTTCACCTGTTACCCCGCAGAAGTCTCCAACAGACTCACCTACAAAATTAAGCCTTGAGAAAAGCACTGAAGTTGAGACCTCTAAAATAGTTAAAGAAGAAACAGAACACGAAAAATCTCCTGAAAATCAAAGCACACAGGATGTAGTAGATGATGATTTTGGTGATTTTCAAGCAGCTGGTTAACTACTTCCCATCTATTATGAATGATTGTGGACACCTTGTTCATCTGGTGTTCAGTTTGGAGATTTAATTATGTCCATAGCCAACAAAATATTATTTAGAATCAACATATCTGTTTGTTAATTGGTTGGTGGTTATCTTAGTTGCGGGCTAGTAGCGTGAGCGAACTTTTCCTCTCTCTTGGTCACTTTATTTTAGTTTTATGCTTTGTTTTCCTTTCTTATAGTTGGCGCATCAAAGTAGTCATTTGGTGCTGATCAAGGGGTCATAGCTTTGTTGATAACATGAATTCTGTTATGCTCAGTGAACCAGATTCAGTGTTTATGTACTTTGTTTATCTGTTCCCTTTTATGGTTCAAATTGGATCCTCATCAGACAGTAGCACGGTGTAACAGCCTCTAGAATTGTTAAATCTAGAGAGAAAGTTTCACTCCTGAGATCCAGCAGTTCTAGAGGCTGTTGTGTTTTTCATCAACTGTAGATGATTCAAGCTGATGAGTGAAATCTGATGCAAGAGGGTTCAGACTCTTGGTTTAGGATTTGCTGAAGGCCTTTCAATCCTCAATTTTTTCAAACAAAATAGCAAACATAAAGGAATTAAAATAAAGATAATGGTTTTTGTAAAGAAAGGGTAGTGGTTGCTAATACAGAAATTAACTTCGTTATTTTTGTACAATTGTAAGGAGGTTTTTTGTTCTCCCATTTTCTGTCAATGCTGGTTCTATTTTGTTATTGGGTGACTCGAAGTATTCTAGTGACCAATTCCTTGAGCTACAAAGAAATTGAAGACTCTATTTAACAAAGAGAAGTGGATATGTAACATATCAGCTCCTTTAAAAAAAAACGTAACATATCAGTTATTCTTTATATATACTTGTATATTTTCCACTAACAAGATCTTCACATCGACAATGTGATTTAAACTCAAATCCTAGTGGTATTTAAATTGATTTCCTATTAAGTGGATCAACCTATAAGTTGGTTATAAGTTTAGTTTTTGAAAGACTAAGTTGGCAATGAGTTAATTAATAACAAGATTTTATAACCTAATTTTGTGTAAGGTTTTTTAGGAGATCAAAAACAGGGTTGCTCATAGTTGACTTGTGTCGTGAATTATCATTATTTTCTATTTTTTTTTTAAATTTTGAATGAAGTAAAGTAACTTCCTATTATTGTACTTCCACCAAAAAACAAAGCAAAATACCTACCGAAGGTCAACCTCATGGCATACGTACCAACAATACAAATGGGCACTAATGCCACTAGGTGCTTCCTACACTTCTAGACAACTCGGTTCCCCCGATATTGGTTACATTGATATGATTCATGAATAAATTTACATTTTATTTATTTTTATATTTTTGACCAATAAAAATTTGAAACTGTATTGAATTATAATTTGAGTCTTGCTCACATGTGCCAAGGCAGATGCTAAAGAATTTAAAAAGTTTTTTCTTCGAAAATAACATTTTTTGTTCTTTTAACAAATTGACTGCAAAAGTTTTGAGATTAAATTAACAAATGACATGTTAGCATTTTTCTTATAATTCTTATATATTTAAATAGTTTTACTATTTTTTTAGAGGAAATATTTTTACGTCTTGTTCTTACTAGAATATTTTTGGGATGGAATTATTTTGATAGTTTGTACAAGTATTTTTGTTTCATTAATAACTATTATTAACCGGTGGATTCTAGGGTGAAGGTCCAATTAGGTCCCTCACCGGTGAACCACGAGAAAAACACCAATAGATTAAATAAGTGGTTCAGATTTATTTAAATTAAAAGAGGGAACATGTAAAACAGCTCACATTCAATCATATCCTGCAATGGTTTCACCCGTTGTTAACCGTAATTAATTGTTACGGACCGAACCGAACCGAACCAAACCATTACAAATCAATTAATTCCTTTTCACACAAAATTGTTTAAGAAATTGTTTAAGAAATTTCCAGTTTAAGAAATTACTTAACATGTAGACTAGATGAATAGCTCATGGGAATTACTTAAAATTGTTTAAGAAATTTCCAGTTGGCCTGACCAAAGCATTCACCGTTTAATAATGAAATTCAACCAAGTTTGCCTTGGGTGCGGTATTACATGAAGATCACATCAAGACAACTAATTGCCAAATCCCAAGTAAATTAGTGGTTGGATTAAGAATA
>Ga0315913_1002136_pt1 | contig 22862 bp, 16 predicted proteins | sample MpolsnodulesMG_FD_207736 | JGI IMG/M metagenome (GOLD analysis project Ga0315913, IMG submission 207736) | Medicago polymorpha root nodule microbial communities from Los Angeles, California, United States - small nodules | ecosystem: Host-associated > Plants > Roots > Nodule | place: USA... | reverse complement strand
TCATATGACATGAAGTTTTTGATAAGGTTATATATTCATTTGGTGGGTTTAGGCGGAAGTTGGCTAGAGAAGCTAACAATGTTCAGGAAAAATGGTTTAAACATTAACTAGTAATCACTATGATATAAATTCCATTAAGAAAAACTAAGAAATTGCACTTCATCAGTTTTTACAAAGTATGCAACCAAAACTCTAGGCAACGCTGCTCATTGATCATCTCTGTTAAGATCTAGAGGAATTGCACTTAAAATATTATTTAGAATAAACAGCAACTAACATACCCATTGTGTCCATCAAATAGTTGTAAGTAAAACTTCCACATGAGAGATTGAAAGCAGGGAAAAAGCACAAAAATCGCAAAAACTAGGAAAAATTACAGTGCATTCAGTGCATAAATCGCCATAAAATATTTCTTGTGGTTCAATTAAGATGAGACGGCAAACAAACAAAATCATAACAAGAGAGGAATTGATCACACTTCAAAATATCAATAGAGTAATAAAAGTCAAAAATACTCTCCTTGTTGATGCAGATACTATAATACCATATGCAATTGGCTAAACTCTTTCAAGTTTTTACACTTAAACTGTAACAGAATTTGATTTGTGATGGAAAATTGTCATGTTTATTCATTGTGATAGTTTCTGATATATACACAAAGACATGATCCAATACAAGGTCAAACTTTCCAAACATAAATGCCTATGATTATGCCTATACAATGATAGCATATCTTTACATTAAGTTACAATATGTCAACATATCTTTACATTAATTTACAGTATATCAGACAAGACATTAGCCTAAGAAACTATTTCAATAGCTTGACAGTGTAAAACTGTTTCAAAAAATAAGAATTCATAATGATTCTTGTTTGTTAATCAAGTAAAAGCTAAAAAAAATACAGTGTTTGACTGTGTCAAACTATTTCAACAAATAACTTAGAAAAGTTAAATAATTCCGGTAATGAATTTCAGAAACAAATCTAATTAAAAGATTTGTTTCTTGTTCCTTGTTTCACGAAGCAAACGTTTTCTGTCATTTTTTTCTACTCACTAAATAAAATCACTTTACTTTGCTTCTTTCATCACTATCATCATCCATATACATATCCCACAAACCCCATTTCAACAAATTCAGATTTTGATAAAACATCACTACTACATAATTAACTTAAAACATGTTAACTTAAAACATTTTTCACTGTACCAAAAGAACCCAAATCAAATTTTCTGAATCAAAAACTTGGCATCAAATCAAATTTAAAGCAAAGGTGGAGGATTACATGAATCAAAAAACCCAAATCAGAAACCCTAAAATTTTAAATCATAAATTAGCAGAAATAAAATCAATTTAGCAAAGCTGATTTACTAAGCTTTCAGAGCAATAAAATCAACGGTGATGGATTGTGGACCGAGTGAGTTGGAATCTGAGCAATATTGGGTGAGAGAAGAATATGAATCACCGATTGTAGCACCGATTGGACCGATTCAAAGCTAGGTTAGGGTTTGGGAGTGACAAGAAACTGAATCGATTGTGTGGGCTAGGTTGGGAGTGTGAGAGCGAGAGTGTGTGAAGCCATAACGAGGAAGAGGAAGGAGGAAGGAGTGAGGAGCGACTGTGAGTTGGTGAACGGCGACAAGCTGGTGAAGGAGTGAGTTGGTGAACGGCGACAAGCTGGTGAAGGAGTGAGTTGGTGGTGAGTGTGGTGAGTGAGTTTGAGATTTGGGGGTTTTGGGGGAAAGTGAGAAAGCAGGGAATGAAATTTTGGGTAGAGAGCGTAAATGAAATTGCAACGCACCTTTTAATTCATTTAGCAAAAAAATCCTGCGACAGTTGCTCCAAACAGCCGCAACAACCGTTGCAAATGTACAATTTGAGGCAGTTACAAGGTAGGGGTCGCAGATGAAGTGTCGCAATTTGCAGTTTTTCTTGTAGTGGTTAAATTACTCTATGGGTCCTTTAAGTTTGAGGTTTGTAACAAATTGGTCCTTTAAGTTATTTTGCTCACACATAAGTCATTTATGTTTGAGGTTTGTAACAGATTAGTCCTTTAAGTTATTTTGGTCACAAATAAGTCCTTTAAGTTTGTAAACGTATTCGATTTAGTCCTTGTATTAACCAAACAATGATGTGGTAGAAGGACTAAATCGAAAAGTTTTACAAACTTAAAGGACTTATTTGTGACCAAAATAACTTAAAGGACCAATATGTTACAAACTTCAAACTTAAAGGACTTATGTGTGACTAAAATAACTTAAAGGACCAATCTATTACAAAACTCAAACTTAAAGGACCCATGAGTAATTTAGCCTATAAAGTAAATGTAACTTCAAGTCTAAACATTCTTGAAACCTATTGTCTGTTTCTTGTACAATGTTATACCGGCTTTCTTGGATTTCATTCCAAATTTGTTACAGATTCTCATTATAAAATGATTTTGCAAGCTTTAGCAGAGTTCTTTGGAACTCTTTCCCAAGAATGAGCTCCAGAGTGAATGAAAGATCTTATACTGATCATTCAAAATATCCAGAGTTTTTACAAGTGAGTTCTTTATCTTTTTCAAAGATCTTGTTTGAATTAATTGACTCGTATGGTATTGACTTCCAATGCAGTTTAGAACCATGAACACCCCTAGTATTGATGAAAATGGTTTTAATCGTTAACATTTTAGTTTATTTTGAATTTTTTTCAACTTAGCAAGACATATATTTTGATTCTGAATTAATAGATGCAGGTCTTAGTTTTGGATGATATGGGTATTAGGCATTAAACCTTTAATTTGTTATAGATCTTGATTCATTATGCGAAGCGTGAGAGGGAGAACCATGATGACGGAGCATCGATCAATTTTGAACGTGCAGCTCAAGCTTTGCCCCAACACAGGTAATAGCAACACTTCTATGATAGGAAGACAGACTTGAATGCTCTTTAGATTTGCAAAATGTTGAGTTTTCCATGAATAAAAAGATAACAGTAAATGTGTAACATTCTTTTCAGCGATGTTCTTGCAGCATATACTTGTCACATGATGAATGCCCTAATGATTTCAGAAAATACTCCATTGAACCTTTATTTGAAGAATGTGAAAAAAGGTATGATAGTTTCTAATCGCCAAATAAGTTTCTAATTTAAATTTCTATCTGCATGAATCACTTGCTTAATGATACCAATAAAAAAAATTCGTTCAAGCTACAAGCTAGGTACATAATGCTAATTTCGGATACTCGTATTTTTTCATTCTCTTGTGTCAGATATGTTGTGGAATGAATGGATGTTGCTGACTTCTGCGAGAAGATCCCACTTTACGATTATGAGTTAAGAAGACGGTTGATTCATCAAGTTAAGTCCACTGTTTTTCCATAAAGCAAGAGCCCTATGCATTTTTCAACTGCTATGAAAGTTTTTATGATTGCTGAACTTCCCCATGCCATGGGTTTACTGAGACACAATTCTGCTTTTGGTTGAAACTTCAATCTTCCATGTTTGGTGAAGGTCCTCTTGACTCCATGTCTCAATATTCCTAACCTGAAGAAGTTGTACGATAAACACCTTAGTAGGTTCAATCAATTGCAAGACCCGATTGATGAGGAGGAGCACCGTCTGACTAGGGAGTATTGTATTAAGACCTTTTTTTTGTTCTTGGTTGGTGTCACCATTTTTGCCAACACAGGGAACAAACATATTAGTGTGATATGGTTGCAGAGGGATGCAAAATTTGTACAGGGTGCATGAGTGGTTCTGGGGTGGGATGGCACTAGCTTATCTCTACACCCAGCTTTCAGAGACTACAAACCCTACAAAGGTCTCCATTGTCGGATACATGTCTCTTCTTAAGGTAGTAATTTAATTTTTTCTATAGCATATTATAAATGTGTTCATATGATTGTGTTTGTATATACATGTGATGATGAAATATTTGTTTGTATATACATGTGTTGATATTATTGTTTGTTTGTATCTGTAGGCATGGGCTACAGAGCACTTCACTAAGCTATATCTATGGAATGCTAATGAAAATTATGATCGTCATTCCCCATGTGCCAACCGATTTGTTCCGACAAGGGACCATGCTTCACCGAGTCACTACTGAGGCCTCCTACATCGAATGGTGATGGAGGATGTCATATGGATAGCGTATAAAGATCGTTGGGACGTTATGCCATTTTAGGACATTTGTTTGTACTTCGGTTGAATCATGACCAGCTATACAACTAGGTGTCGTCACTTTCCGGAGCGGGAAATCAAGCATTGACATCTCTTGAGTCAGAGGAGATATTCCAGGCCTTCAGAGATTTTATGCTCGATGTCATTCCGTTGGTTGATCGGGGCCGGGTGGCAAGGGATCAGTGGAAGTCTAGATCGGGGTACGTTGCTTGGTTCTATCATGATGATCCATTAAGCGGTGGTTTTTGAGGATCCACCTCCTAGACCTCCAGGTTATGCAGAACATCTCAAAAATTACCGAGGAGGCATTGTGTTATTATGACCCACACCCATATTATCACGATATGTTGATGAAGATCTAAAAGGAGATGCACATGATGAACGAGCTGCAGGTTGTCCGGAGGAAGATTAGGAGGGATGGGAGGAGGGAAAGCAAGAGTTAGAGGAGGAGGGGTGGTGGTTGATGATTTTTTAGTGTATTTTTTATTGTATATTTATACTTTTTTTATGACACTTTAGCGGGTCTTGATGTAATAAAATGACATTTATGCGACACTTGCGCATATGTGTATTTTTCTATCACATTTGAATAATTTTCGCTTTGATTTTGATTTAGTGTATTTCAAGTTTGAATTGATTTTGAAATTGGTAAATGAATGAATGAAAATGATTAATTTTGAAAATGGTTGCATGAAAGATGGAAATGATTGAATAAATAAAAATGAATGAATGAGAGCATATTAGAACAACAATTTTGCATGTTTTGTTAATAAACCTGAAATCAATGTGAGTTAACTCACGCGGGGTCAGCGTGAGTTAACTCACACTCGGTAGCCAATGTGAGTTATGTCATTTCTTCATTTCACAACTCAATCTCTAAAAACTCTCTCAGGTCATCCAACCCCAAATTTCTTCAAATTCAAACCGGTCACCACTCCAATAACAAGTAAGTTTTCATAATCCATTACCATTGACATTTTATGGTTATATGTTATATTTTACCTCTTAAATTAGAAAAGTTTAAGTTTTAGGGTTTATTTAAATTTTGATCATTTTGGTAAGAAATGATTCAATGTTTACATGTAAATGTATTATGAATCCTTGTTAGACTAGATTTAAGTTGATTCAATGTTTAGATGTTTGCTTGTTTATGTTGTAGTATTTAATTTTAGGGTTTGTGTATATTTTGCACTCCAAGTGTTTCATTAAATGTTTGAATGAATTTTTCATCAACTGTTTTTAGTTTCTTAAGGTGTCGATTTGAACAAATAGATAATTATCTAGTAGATCCGAACATGAAGTTAGTTGCAACCTGCTTCAATGGTGGAAAGACAAATTTGTTTATGGTTGGGGTCGATGTCACGTTAGTGACAACTGGATCAAATCAATCGAAGAGTCAACCACAGAGACACAAGTAGGGTGGACTGTGTTAGGTATCGAAGTCCATCAATCGACTTAGCTGGGAGATTGCAGTTCAGGAAGATGATGCTCATGAATGACGACAACGTGATGAGCATGTTCTCGATATTTGGTGAGCACAACATGTTCTCGACAATCGAGTTGGATGGTTCGTTGTTGAGATCTTTTAAAAATATTCTCAAGAGTTTGATTCGGCCATATGAAGATGTTTAGGTTGTATTATTATGTTGTGTCTTTATTTTGTTGGATTTTAGTTTAATTCTTGTTAGTTTGCTGAAGATGTTGACATTGAAGTTCTTATACTTAGTGTAAAGGTTTGCAACTCTCTTGAAAACTCAAAAGAATGAAGAGAACACGTTTTGTATTCTACAAAATCAACTATATAGGTTCTTACATCAAATTTCTTCGTATAAGATGAGTGTGACAAATGTGAATGCATTTCTAAAATGTTGTTTTAAGCTTGATCAGGCTCCTTTGTCAATTAAAACTTGTCAGTTGGTAGGGTAGTAAGATTAAGTTCAAAATAATATATTGGAATGCATTCGTGTTTGTCACTACTCATCTTATATGAAAGAATTCGATGTGAGAACATGTATAGTTGATTTGGTAGAATACAAAATGTGTTCTCTTCATTCTTTTGAGTTTTTAAAGAGACTTGCCAATTTTAACACTAAGTATAAGACACTTCAATGCCAACATTTTCGACAAACTTTCATGAATTTAATTTAAATCCAACATCATGATGATACCATATCTTTGTGGAGAGTGTAATGTAATGTAACTCTTCGTTTATTGCTTAACGAAGATGAAATTAAAAACTATATAAATTTTTCATATTCTATTATTTTGGAATTGATTTTACGTACTTTTGTTTTTTTAGTTAAGATTTAGTTTGGAAATGAATGAATTGATCTTTTTAAGATATGCTTACCATTGAAAAAATGAATGTTTTTAAAAATGTAGCGAATGAATGTGGTAAATGAATGTAGTAATAGCCGAATGATGGATATTGTAAAAAAATGCACGTTTAGGAACTTAAAAAAACATCATATCCATCAAGATTTGTTGGCACTACAACATTTTGGCCCTACGACAACGCCTAATTTATGGAAGGTAAAAAAACTATTTTGGTAGAGTACCATGGGCAAGGGTTTTCTAATTCTGTTTTGTTACGGTATGCGGTTTTTTAATTTTTTTTATAACAATTCAAAAGCGTCCTCATATAGGAAACCAAAACGGTATTGTACTGAAAAATTTCGATAACAATTAATAATCATTGTAATTTATATCTTTTAATTATTTTTAATAATAAACTATCATGGTTTTTTTTTTGGAGAGGTGTGTGAAATTTTGTTTTGTTCAGCCCGCTAATTAATAAAATAGAAACCTTCTACCTCTATCACAACAACTCAGAACCTCCCAATTCTATCAAACCCCTTGCACCTTCAACCCCCAAAATCTCATTGAACCCTCTCTACCCTTCCAATCCTATCGAATCTTCCCACCCGTAAAATATCCTCACCACTGAAACTTCAGAACCAAAGTAGAAAGAAGAAACAAAGAAAAAGGTAAATGGAGTTACACAACTCACACCCACACAACACTCTCTTATCAGATCCGAGTCTCTCTTTCCTCTCTTATCCAATTCTGATATCTGATTCCGATCCCCGATTCCGGCGAATCGATTCATCAAATCCTTCTCTTGTAATTTGATCTGATTCAACTTTTATGGCGAACACACGCAATCATCTATCATGAATCCTTTCTCTACAGGAAAATATTTAAGGTAATTAATTAAATCCTTCAAATCGAATCAGCTTCACATTGTTCTTGCAATGCATGTGTAGATGCTTTTAATGCGTGTATAGATTTTGTTATTTTTAAGCTGAAATTGGTGATGTGTGTTGATAACTTTTATTTGTTTACTGTTTTAATGCAGTTAATTAGGTTATGTATTTCTAACAGTATTGAATCAGACACTGAAATTGAATGAAATGTTGTGGTAGTTTATGTATACATAGTGCTGCAATTCAATTCTAGTATGTGGCATCCAACTAACACCGGTAATAACTTGAGAAAGTAATCACATTTGTCGGTGTCGGACACCGGACACACTTGATCAAAGGTGTAGGTGCTACAGAGATCTTCGAAAGTTCCATTTGGGACAATTCATAAACAACACGTATTTTGGATATGAAAATAAAAACCAAAGCATTTTTTTTTTGCCTAAAATCTCACCTGCTGCATCCAACTCACTGGCACACCGGCACACTTATGGCCTACATTTTCTCGATGATTTATTTAACCCATTCCCTTGAGTCCTGAGAACGAGCCATTCCCTTGATTCTCATTGGTTTACTCTTTCGATTCTATTTCTTCTCTGAAGAATGACCCAACTTGAGCCCTTTGACGATTCAGTTTGCTTACACACCAACATCCTTTGTTGATTCAGTTTGCTATTCTCTATTGATTTGGTATGCACATGTTAAGTTGGGGTTTCTGATTGTGTTTTTTTTTTTTTTTTGTATTTTGATTTATTAATTTTCTCCTACTGATTGTGATTGCTATTCTCTATTGATTTTGATTTTATTTAAAAGGATTAAGGAATATCAACATCTATAGCATAATGCCTTAGACATAATCATATGCTATTTTTTGTGATCAAAATATATAACGATTAATCTAATGATGGAGGAAAAGATTAGGAATCTAATCCATATATATAAATTTTTGTGATGCTTTATAGTAGGCTATTATTTGTCAAACCATGATCCTTCCCATCGTGTTATTTTATTTTTTCAATTTGAAGTGGTCCAAGATGAAACACTTGTCCAATCCATGCCAATTTAAACATTCCTTTTGACCAAATGGTGTGGGTGTTATTATTTGACCTTTCAAGTATAAGAACAGAAAAAGGTTCAGTTAATAATGTAGATAGAGGGGAGAAAAGTATAGGAAGTTCATATATAATTTATTTGTTTTTTCTTCTTCTCTTTTTTGAAATTTTGAAACTCAAACTTTCATTATTAAGTGTACTTTCCAACCTACTATGTTTCTGATTGCTTCTATGACTCAACCTTTTATGAATGGATGAACTTGTTTAGTTTCTAATTGTAATACTAACCAATTAGTGATACGGGCATGACCACTAATTGTTGTGATTATTGCTTTTACTGCCTCTGTTCAGTGTAGAATTTTAGGTTTTTTTCTTTGTCTAATTTACATTGTGTTGAATTTTCTTTGTTTTCCTGTCTGGTATTGGTGAGTTGGAAATTGTTGTTCCATCTGGTGTCTCACTTTTCTTGTTCAATTTTTTCTACAAATATTGATGAAAAGGTTTATCTTGTTTTTGTTATCTATGTTGTTCAATATTGTGCAATACATGTGCTTCATTTGATTTTGGTTGAGCTTACCTAGTTGTCAATTTGTATGAAATTAATAACAATGTTAGATTATGAATATGACCAATCTGGTGAATTATAAATTGTTTGAAAGTGAATTTTTTTCTTATTTATATTTTTCGGTCGAGGTCCTCTTTCATGGATCTTAAAAGAAATAATAGCAACTCATGTAATTCTGAGATAGCTGCTGCGAAAGTGAGAAGATTGAGATTCTTGGCTGATTGGATGGCGTTGATGGTAAAATAGTAGATTTCGAGGATAGCCAAGAGTGGTTTGAACTCTTTGAGAAGGTATTTTATATGGTTTTAGCTTTCTAATTTTTTTGAGCTGGTAAATAGGTTGTTGAATTCATTTTTGTTGCATCAAAGAATGGTTTGATCTCTTTGAGGAAATCAAATTAATTTCCCCATGGCCACTAATTTATCATTGTCCAGTCATTTTACCGGCCATGGCCGCTCATCACTTTCTCTTATCTTCTAAGTATAAGAATTAGTTTGGACAAGAGCCAATTTATTTCAGCCACTATCTCCTATTTGTCATTGTCTATTAGTATTATACATGCTATGATTAATCAAATATCACACACCATATTATTAATTCCTCTTGTAAAGAGAGTTAATACTAACAACATAAGTTAAGTTAGTTTAAGTATGTTGTGAATCTCAATTCTCAAATGAACTATAACAGCCTACGTATATAATCGTTAATACTAACAAATTCACGTAAGTTAGATGAAGGAAAAAGTTGTGCTTTTGTATACAATGACATTAAGTTAGTTTATCATGTTTTTGTCTTGGTGACATGTTTGTTTTGCTTCTGTATACAATTAGTGTAAGTGGAATTGAAGCAATTTATTATCTCTTTAAAAGATCAATAGTGTTGTGATTGACAATGGTATATTTTCCCCATGTAACTTGTGGTTGGGTCATAATTAACCTTCTCTTTTTTTTTACGGAAGTTTTTTTTTTATGGATTTGATTGTTATTATTATTTTTTAAATATTACAAGATTTGTTGTTATTTTGATTGTGACAATGATGATTGATATTTCATGTCTTAGCATATACTGGACATTAAAGACACATGTCCTTTATTTTGAACAATGTGATTTTGATACATACATGAATGACATATTGATGAAAAAAAAGACACTTCTAATTTTGAATCTTGTATGCTTGTGACTATGTTGGGCAGTATTTAGTATGAAAATGGATTATTTTTGAAAGAAAATGTTTTTTGGGACAAAATTGAACAAAAATATAAAAATGAAAGTAATTGATGTAATAGATATGAAAATGGGGAAGAATACTCTCTTCTAATCGAAGAAGTAATGATAAGCCAAAGTTAGAGGATCACCAATCAAGAATCACATTGAGCAATGCTCTAAATTTCACACAACATGAGTTTTTTCTATCAAAAACCATCTCATTCCCTTCAACATTTGCGCCCCCCATATATATTTGTTCCTTTACATTTATGCGTTAAATTTTTGAGGTTTTTCTGTTCTTTGGGTTCAGCTTCTTGAGTGAATAAGATATTGAGTTTTTTTGTTTGTTTTGAGTTCATCACGTTTTGTGTTTTAAGTTTTGATTTTTGAAATACTCCATGTTCATAAGCTCCTTTAATAATGAATAAGTTTGTTTTCTGGTTATTTCAGTGTAAACTCACATAAAAGTAATAATTTTGTTGTCTTTTTGGTTGAGACTCAATTTCAAAAAATTGGTTGGGAATCATTTTCATTCAAAATTTGAATTTCATAGCGCAGTGACCTTCATGGTATTTGTGCAGAGTTCACCCATCTTTCTTCTGCAACAACTACCAGAGTGAATACATCAACAAGGTAACTAATCTTCAAGTTCACATATCAAAGTTAAATTTTTTTTACATCAAATGATAGGTTCGGTTAAATGAATGAAATTTCTGCTACAAAGTTATGAAGTCTGTTAATCTGAATTTCTGCAATTTGGGTTATTATCTTATAGCAGAGTCTTTAGAGGATTGCCCAAAGTTACTAATTCCAACAATAAAAAAGGTATGATACCATGTTGTTTTGCACTCGTCTACATTACTCACTTATGTTGACTTATGTATAAAAATTGAATAAGAACTCGTAATAGTGAAGGATTGATACGTATGCTCACTTATACATGATTAACAGTAAGTTAAATTATAACATTCTTGATAAGTTAAATTGAAAGGGTGTTCAATTGAGTTAAATTGAACACGTTATGTCTTATTCCAAAACGGATCGCAATGCGCAACTCCGTGTGTTCGCGCATGGATGTCCTGCTAGTTACCATATGAAATGAAGGATAACAAATGTCTCAAATATAATTGTTTAGTATACTATGTTGTTGTGTCTCTTCGGAAGGGAGTGACTTTGAAATTACTACATCAATGTTTAGCATATATATTTTCAATTGGTCCGTGAGGACACTATTATTTGCACATGTTACTTATTGAACACATTTCTTTTATTTTGTAGATGAATGAATAATGATGATATCGATAAAGAATTTCAAGATTTGGGAAATACAAGAGATGAAGACAGATATTGATGTTTAAGTTTTCTTTAAGGGTGTATAAGTGTTTTTTTTATAGATATTGATGATTATTTTGAACATGTTATTATGAAAATGATAATTGACATTATGTCTCAGAGTATATATTAAAGATCCAAGTACTTTATTTATATATGGATGATATATTATTCATAAGTATTTGATATTGTTATAATTAATGTTATTTCACAAAAATTATTGTTCTCTAAATCATATAATGTCTAATTTTTTTGACAAAAACAAAGCAAGAAAAATGAAAGTCAGTGAAGTGAAATAATAATGAATACACATTAATTTAAAAAAAAAACTAATTTATTCACAACGGTGGAAAAGCATTGTGATAGCTTACAATGAGTAATGTAAAATTAGAACTAAGAGAACGGTTTGAGTAATAACATCGGTACAAAATCGTTGGGGTAGGTCCAAACAAAATGTTCTAAAATTGGACATATTACAACGGTTTTTCTATGGCGACGGCTAATAACTGTTGACGTTGTTAAATGCTAAAACTGTACTCAAAAGGTTATTTAAGACTACGGTTTTAACTATCCTGTTGCTGTTTGCGGAAAAAAGCGTTCTCAAATGATAAGACAACGCCTCGGTTTGCCACGCCAAGAAAACCGTTTTGGTAGCCAACCAAAACGGTTTTTTCAATTATCGCAACAGTTTTTTGGCGTTGTCATAGGATGAAAATGTGATAGTGTGGTTTGTTAGCTTACCTATAACCAACACAAGTTAACTCAAGCTGATGGTCAACCTGAGTTAACTTACGTTGAATAGCAGCGTGAGTTAAGTCACGTTGAAGTTATTTTAGGAAGTTTGAGATGAGAATGAACGAAAACAAAAAGGAGAAAAACAATTTTCGTATCAGGGAAAATAAGACTTGGATAGAGGAAGAGCCTGTATTCATTAAGGCCCAAATTTGTAAAGACACATTATTATATCATAATTACAGTGTATTTTTCAATAAAAGAAAAAAAAAGATCTTGTCAAAATAAATTCCTCAAAAAAGAAAGACTATTACCTTTCCCACCCTGTCTGTTTCTCGATCGTCATGCAAAGAACCAAAAATACCCCTGGTCCAAATTATGTAATCCGAACCAGATTGTTAGTGTTTTTTGAAAAATGAAATCCGGACACTTTCCAAATGTGATTTTTAGTGTTTTCTTTGATGTCAAAGGTCTCTATTGACCGTTATATAACCCCCGCATAAGCTGCAAAAAAATTGCAGAGGTTATATGAACAGTCAACAATGACCATGACACCGCACACACTCCTAAAAAACTAATTTTTTTGAAGAAAATGTAAGAAAAGTGGTGAAGTGAAGAATGAAGAAAACGTGTTTGTGGTGCTAACCGTTCAAAAAACGCATTAAAACTCCACTAACCGACCAAGCCTTTGGTGAAATGCACCGTCCAAAAATAATTGAGGTTGTTCGGATTATATAATCCGGAAATGACAACAATTTATAGAGGGGTGGTTTCCCCTGTTGTAGTAAACTGCAGCTAGCTTGGTTATGAACACAGAGACACCTATTTATAGAGGTCCCTAGGCGTCCTGGACCACAGAAACTGTCGGTGCAATGTGGACCACATGAAAAAAATCATGTTCCGGATTGTATAATCCGAAATGTCCTTCACCCCATGTAAGGTGCGCAGTTTCCTTCAATTTTTCCTAGTATCGTATTAATTCGGATTACATAATCCGAAAACCATTAGAGGTGTTCAGATTATATAATTCAAACCGTGTCAGTTTATTTTAGTCGGTGGTCTGCACCACAAGCAACATTAAGTGTAGATATAACCTATGCTTAAAGAAATCCTATAAATAGCCTCCAAAACCTTCACATTTCTCACACCACTTATCAAACTCTCTCCTCCTCTTCTCATCTTCTTTCTATGCATAATGTGTTTCTATTGTTGACCTTTCATAAAAAGAGGTTACTTTGGAAACTCAAGGATTATATGAACAGTCAACGGGGGAAGGCACTGTGTTGCAAAGAAGCACGGTCTGTCTAGGTGCAAGGTTGACCATCAAGGTCTCTTTCGCCCTGGAAACAAACCTTACCCCAGTAGCCTCCTCCTCCAGGGAGGTAGGTTTTCTGGTGTTTTTTTTTCTTTCCTAGATTTAGTTTTACCTCATTGTAAATGTATGAATAATTATATTAGTCTTGTTAACGAGTGCCCCCGGGCACTCTTTAAGCATTCCTAATGAAGAAATTATTCTTTAAATAAAAGGAAAGACTACAATTTCCAATGCAATAAATGCACAAACTTTCATAAAATCTTACCACTTTGGGTGCTTAAAGAGTGTCCGAGACACCTGTTAACATTTCCCTAATTATATTAATAAAATGAGATTTTGTGTATTATTTTTGTTTGTATATTTGTGTTTTTATTTGCATTTATTTTATGAATTTAGCATCTATTTAATATAAAATACAGCAAACTGTGTGAAATTCTGGGAAAAGAGATTTCCAGATTATATAATGCAGAAATTTCTGAAAAATTAAGTATCCAGATTATATAATCCGAAGGACTTTTTTGTGAATTTGCAGAGCACAAGAGAACTTAAAAGAGGGTAGAAAAAGTAATAGTAAAAAAGAAAAGCATAAGATCTTGTAAAAAAAAATAGCTACAAACCCGCAAGGAAACAGGAACAACAAAATAATAGTGAGATAAACCTGCAATGATTCTCTCAAAAAAAAAACCCCGCAATGATTAGTTGGATATACAAGTTACTCTCAAAGTCGGTGTCTTACAAACCTATTAGCCTATTTATATCAAAGTCTGAAAACCCTAATCATATTTATTCCTTATTCGAGTTTCTCTCTTACTCTCTCCATAACAAACCCTCTTTCTCTCTTCTCCTTATTAATCTCTCCACCATGTCTTCTCAGCAACCCAGCCGTGTTGAGCCAGAAATCTGGCAGTGCTATGCAGGCAGTTCCGTTAAAATTCCAAAACTACATTCTCATGTTTACTACTTCCCATTAGGGCACTTAGAACACGTCTCCCCATCCCCAAACCCTAACACACTTGCCCTTGTTGACCGTTCCCGTCAATTCATTCCCTGCACCATCTCCGCGGTTGATCTACTCGCTGACCCTCATACCGATGAAGTCTTCGTCAAACTACTCCTCACTCCTGTCACTAATAATGGTGTTCACGAACCCCAATCTCCTGAGGTTCGTGAAGACCAAGATGATGGCAAAAAGGTTGTTTCCTATTCCAAGACTCTCACCCCATCTGATGCTAACAATGGCGGTGCATTCTCCGTGCCAGTGGAATGCGCGAAATTAATCTTCCCGCCGCTTGACCTCGATACTGAAAAGCCGTCTCAAGAACTCTCCATCAGTGACATTCACGGCAAAGTTTGGAAGTTTCGCCACGTCTACCGTGGGACTCCCTTGCGACATCTGCTTACCACTGATTGGAGTGAATTTGTTGACAAGAAGAAACTAGTAGGCGGAGATTCCTTAGTTTTCATGAAATACTCAGATGGAAATATCTCAGTCGGAGTTCACCGACAAACAAAGTTTGGTGCTGCTGCTAAGATAACGGAAAAATCGTTTACAGAGGCAGTGGAATTGGCGGATAAAAACATGGCTTTTGAAGTTGTGTATTATCCGACGGCTAAAGGTTGGTGTAATTTTGTGGTTGATGTCAAAGTTGTGGAGGATGCAATGAATATTAATTGGAATCTTGGAGGGAGAATTGAACTTTCTTTGAAGAATTATGATTCTTCAAAGAGATGCTCAAAATTTGAGGGAACAATATCTGCTCTATCTGCTCCTAATCGTCCATGGCGGATGCTTGAGGTATAATGTTATATGTAGTATTTTTTTGCTTCATAAATGTTATTAGTTAGAAGTTGATACAGGATTCTTGCATACAGATATCAAGTTACATTTTATTTTCTTACTGTCAAAACAAATTAAGTTACTGTTTAATTAACTTTCTTTTTTAGGGCTGTTATTATTCTTAATCATCATTATTGTGCAATTAAATTAGCTTCAATGACTTTAGAAACATTATACTTATGATGCAATTCTTTAAGAAGGTGAAATCTTTGACTTGTACAGTATACTTTATATAGGCAGATTGATTTTAATGTTTAGAATAAGTTGTTTATATGACAATGATTTTCATATTTGCCAATCAACTTGCTCCAATAGTGATATTTCCTAAGAAACGGTTAAGAAACTTTTAAGCAATTCCTGTTGTAAAAATATTAAGTAGGATCTTGATTCATCAGATATTTTAAATGATTGGAATTGGATACTCATCATTTTTCATCTCAATATCATAGGTTAAATGGGATGAACCTAAAGTCTCACAGGTTCCGGAGCGAGTCAGTCCTTGGGAGGTTGAAACTATTTCCGACATATTTGCACTGCATCCACAATTCCACCCAACAAAAAAGCTTAGAAAATCTGATCAGGATTCTGCTGCAGTCAGTGATAAAAAGGGAGACTCCTTCGTCCCAAATATAGAGGCTTTTTTGAAGATGGTCCCAAATATAGAGTTTAAACATTTCGTGATGACATCCTCCAATCAAACATTGTTGAACAATGATGCTTTTCTTGATGGCATGCAGGGCGCCAGGCACAGACTTTTCTCCACATCAACTTCTTTCAACTTTGTGAATGATAAAAGCAATGGTTTCCTTGGGAACAATTCTACGGCAGTGTTGAATAATGTGTCAAGTGAGCCACACACTGCTGGTCCTATATCTTTGGACTTGTCACCTCATAGCCATGATATTTCTAACTCTCTTGGGACAAAGATTGCCGGTACTGACAACAGCAACACCAAGAAAGTTAGTCCCGGTTCATTTATGCTATTTGGTAAGATCATAAAACCTGCTGGAAGCGATTTTCAAGAATTAGATATCATGGGAAATGATGATTGTAAAGGCTCCAATGAAATTGAAGGCATCAAACTTCCACAAAAAAAGCTTAATCGGCTTTGTGAAAGTAGTTATGCCGATAATTAATCTTACATGTATGCTATTTGAATTGAAGTTTTACTATAAAAGATGATATATAGAAAATGTTATTATGCAGAAAAAGTGGTGACAACTGACAGTAAACTCTCCTCTTGTTACTGAAATCTGTTTTACCAATTTCTAATATAATCTCCACCTTTCTGTAGTAATTCATTTATTGCAAATTTTGTGAGAACAAAAACGATTGTAGCAGGCTATCAGAAACCAAGACAATTACTTCAACGTAAATCGATACTTTTTGAGATAATGTAGGTCTCTAGCCTAATTATCAAATAAAGATCAGTATGAACCAAATAAATAGACCAATGTTAGGCTCCATGTTTAGCTCATTTATGTTCATGGACCTAATTAAATAATTGAATCTAACTACTCAAACTGCTTCGATCATTTCTATTATCAGGGATATATAGAAGATACTTTAAGATTACCCTTTAGAATCCATTTTTTTTCGGTTTTTCCATATCATATGTTCTAATTTAGTTTTGTATTCTGTTTATTGGTTTTTCTGAATGTGAGGCAGTGTGATTATAATTCTTGAATGTATCAAAACTTCAAAAAGACTTGTGAGTGTGTCTTATATTAATATTTTATGTATAAAACTTACAAACAGAAGACAAATTCATGCCAAACTCATAAACAAAACACACATTTGGGGATGGTTTTGAGACTTTGATATATTCAGGGACTCAAATTACTGTTTACTTATAGGAAAATGCAAGTAGAAATAAAATCTTGGAAATCATTCATCTTAATTTTAAAAGCTTTAAATTTTAACTTTTTAACTTGCGCATTTATTGATTAATTCCTCTTTTAACCTCTTAACTTGAATAAATAAAAATAGAGATGTAATGATGTAAATGCATAGTACAGTAACATTGCATAAATGCGTGTTTGTGTGTGCGGTAAACGGAGATATAAATGTTCGCTAGCAACACGAAATTGAAGTTGAAACTTCCGTTAAAGCAATCTTCTCCTATATTGAATATTGATCAAAATAAATGATGTCTTAAAACTAATTCAAACAGGACTTGTTGATTTTGTACTCGAGCATTGACCTATACATTGAAAAAATGAATATTTGTGCAAAGTAGAGAGTTATACAGTTAAATATAAACAGATTTCGCAAAAGATTTTATTTTCACTGAACCGACTAACATGAGACGGTTTAGAATAAATGTTTCTTGTGTGTTTTCGTATTGAAGTGCATGGATGTTCAGGATCAAAACACAGGTTGCAGAAATGAACAGTTGTGTTATGCAACACATATTTAACATCCTATTGGACACATACACATGTACCCTAATCAGAAACAAGTTTAGAGACACATCTTTATCTATTATTTTGTTGCCTTTCGAGATGTAGGAGGTGTACAGTAAATAAAATATGCATTCGTACTTACAATTGCAAGAGTGTAGAAGATTATAATGATAATTGGCATACACTCATATATATAAATCCGTGCAGGGCAGTGTCTACCTGATAAAGATAAATGTAGTCGTCTGCAGAACAATGGTGCATTGGCTTCATATTATCGCCCGCCATATCATACTTTATGACTTTCTACTTGAACAAGCTGAACATGAGCTAATTTTGACCAGTCCTCGCCTATATCATTCTGGGATCGTTTCTCTATCTGATGGCAGCAGCAAATAAACAATCTTTTTAGACTACCAAGTCATTGGACGCTCGCCGGAAGACAAATAAAATAATGTACACAAGAATTATTAATTTGTGAAGTAAGGAACATTGTTGTCAAACTCTAGAGTGAACACGCAAGTTGTAAGTGTTTATGATTTTAGGCATCAAAATTGAGTTAACTTGCTCACAAACTCATGAGTTAACTTGCTCATAAAGTCATATGAGTAAACTCGTGATTTTCAGGAAATCTGGCATGGAGTTTTGAATTTAAGGATGACTGAAATGAGTCTACAACATGAAGGTTAGTTTTCCAAATAAATGTCCAAAATACATGTAGTTCGGTGTTTCCTGAAAAATTCAAACCGTGACAGTTGAATGATAAGGTTTCATTGAGCTTCTTGAAAAACTCAAATCATAACATTTATTAATTTTGAATTGTGATGTTCTATGATTTAGCTAGGGCAAAGTCTTGGTTGAATTTATGGGCTGCTAAAGGCATATTTAAATTTTGCTTTATTAGCAAGTTATGATGGAAGTGAAGTTTGCTGATGTTCCTTACGTTTATTTAGATCATCAAGTTTGACAACATTCAGTGAACTAATATAGATCATTCATATATTGTTACACGACAAAGATTTTCCCTTGTACTTGCTTTTGTATATTGTATTTACCAAGCCTTTTCGTTTCGTGTGGAAACATAATCACTGAGAGCAGTAAAAAATATTATATGTTCATTTATTTTAGTCTCATTACGAGTCAAATTGTTGGAAGATGACAATTATGAAAAATGAGCAGCTTAAGCATGGTCAACAAGAAAAGATGTCTAGGAATTTTCATCAAAACTTTGATCTGAATGTAACTGCTCAAGAGGTGGACAATCTCAAGGTAGTGTGGCCAAGACAAATACTAATAACCAAAATCGAAGTTTGAGATTTAGATTGACTTCATATAATTGATTACTGTTATGTATTTTTTTTCTTCATCAAATCAAGCTTATCTTGCAACCTAGTCAAGTAGTGAAAAGTGTGAGCTTTGTAATGAAGTAACGCGGACAGAAGAACATAACTGTGTAAATCAACATTGCAATGAATGTAGAGGTGAATAAAACTTGCTCACCCACATTTATATGCTAGCAAGATTATATTTAGTGGTGAGACTACTTCTATAGCTAGTAAGATTGACATATTCTAGGGTATTTTAAGACACAATTTTTAGTAGACGACTAAACAATTAGTAATCATTAATCAAGAAATTCCACAGAGAAAGATCTAATTACATAGCTGGCTAGTAAGTCTATAAGTTTGTTCGGTGGATGTTAATTTGGTTATTCGAAGAAAGTATTTAAATATACCCAATTGTAGAGAGGGGAAATATATCTTTGAATAATTAAATTTTGTGAAAGGAGAATGCTAATTTGAAATAAGTTTAGAACATAAATTAGCTTTAAATATTGGTCACAAACCATTCTGAAAAGAAAAAAAAAAGAAGGAAAGAGAACATGATAAAGATTTCCAGTTAGGGATCTTCATCTTTTCGTTCACCAAATATTAGTTATCCTATCCAGGACATGATTACAATGCTTAGTATTTAAAATTTATTTTAAATGTCCTTGATTTAAGAAACTTGTGCAAGATAATTAAAATAACAAATTAGTATCAATTTTTTAGCATATGATATGCGTTGCTCACTCTAAAATCTTGTAAAATTTATTGACTAAACAATCCATTAATTTACTTGGAGCATATAAATAAATAGATATATAAATATACAGAAGAAAGAAAAAAAGCAAACATGGTTGCAATGATATCAGAGGATGAATGTACCAAGGTTCAAAAGAGATATTTTATTCATTAATTAGTTCCGTAAAAGTTTCCAAAATAAGGTTATATATTTATGCTTCATAAACATGGAATCCATTCAACATAGAGACAGAATCAGGCTTTCTAATTGAATCCAAATAAGAATAACTTGTTATAATAAAGAAAAAAAAATTGAAATGATAATGGTAAAGATTCATATGACAAGTTTCTTTCTCACACAATTAATAGTAAAACTTGGATGATAAAATCCTATTTGTATTGCATAATATGGGAAATAAACAGACCTATTTGTATTGAAATGACTTCATAAAATTCAACTTGGTGATAAAATCCTTATAACAATACTCATAAACCTCTTGGATGAAAGCTTCAAACTTAAAATAGAAAACAACTAATTTCTAATTCGGCGAAACGGAAGAAGGTTCAACCAATAAATTGCAAAGTCACGACAAAACAGCTCCTCTTTTATATCCAAATGTTCAACTGTTTGAGTATTTAAATCATAATAAGCTAGTTTGCATCTTGGGGATGTGGTTGTATTTCCTTGATATTTAGGAAGTGACATGTATCATGGTATAATGATCGATGCATAGACATGAATTTTTTGTGGAACATATTCATAAAATTAGGGTTTTCAAATAAAAGAGACCATGATTTACACGCACATGTAAATCTTTTCAGAGATTAGAAGGGTAGTTTGGAGAGAATAATGAAGGAAACATCATCTTGAATATAGATACTACTAACCTTGTCATTTTTTGGATCCATGGATTTATCGAAGGTGACACGAATTGTCTATGCAAATTCAAAGCAAGCGAAGCAATGAGGAAGAGACAACTATGTCGACAACATGGAAGGTGAAAAGGGTTTTTATACATAAAAATGCTAAAATAAAGATTTGACCCCCCGAGTTTCACATTTGCTCTATTTTTGCCCTTTGAAGTTTCAATTGCTATATTTTAGTCTTCCAGATTTTGTCCCTTTTGCATTTGATAGTCCCTCATTGATATTTTGACTCAAAATTGCTGATGTGACATTTTATTTACAAATATTTGTTTTGAATTGTCCATGTTGGATAGTTGTAATCAGGGCCGGCCCTAGGCATAGGCCGGGAGTGCGACGGCCTAGGGCCCATGCAGGTAGAGGGCCCTAAAAAAATTTATGATAGGGGTACATATAGAAATATTTGGTTTTTTGGGGGTGTATATAGAAAAGTTTACTGAAAGGCCCCAAACATTGACATGCTAAAAGGCTTGGCAGAAGCCTGTTAATGTTTTTGGCCCTTTTGGCATGATTTGCTATATACACACCCATATATCACAAAGATTTCTATATACACCCTCCTTATAGAAATTTTTTTGTTCTTAATAATGTGCAAAAAAAAATTTTATAGAATAAATTTATGATATTTTTTGGGCCCTTTGTTCCTAATAATGTGCCTCACTAATATTAAAAATATTGGTGATAATTATTATCCAATAAATTGGGATAATTTTATAACAAAACAAATTATATTTTAGTTGAAAATGGGCCTACTTAAAAAATTAATTTTAATTGTCTTTCAAAGGTTCCAAAAAATTAAATTATAGTATTATAGTAAATAATTGTCAAATTACGACATATTTCTCTATTTCTCAATAAACCACATTTAGTAGCATTTCCACCATCTTCAAAGTTATCAATATATTCATGTGAGTTACATGGAAAATGCATTGTTGTTGATGTGAATAAAATAATTGTTGTGAATTTCGTTCAAAAACAATAAATTACTCATTTAAAAACGATTACTTAAACAATTAACTATGAATGATGGCCAACCAACATCCGTTATATTGACACACAAATGAATTTGTTTCTAAATTATACTCAATCGGTTATTAACTTCAGACACCAACATCCCCTTATGAATAAAGTGAGAGTAAATTATACTCGGGCAATTATGCTCTTTCAAGAAAGATTACAACAATTAGAAACAAAATCAATCGCACAATAATTACAAATAACATAATAAATTGGATTACATAGAAAATATTTCAATTTTATAAGTCACCTGCTACATTTTTCTTTGCCAATGAAATACTTTACAATTGAACTACAACTTATAAATTACAAATAAGAAAGCTTCAAAATTCTACATTATGGTCTTCGTGTATCTTTATCTTTGTGCAATCAGAATGGTCTATCATCAAGAAAATGAATCAATAAATATGTTTCACATTCATGTCACCTGCTAACTGTGTAGTAATATCATGTGCTTACACAACCTTTGTCTACAATGATTCGATAAACATATTGTTAGATCTTATTAATACGCGAATGCATATAACCTACCTATGGTTCAAAATTGACGGCTACACTCCTTCTAAAACCAAAGCAGGTAATAAGATTATCTCAAAAGAATGTGACTATCTTCAAAATCCAAATTGACAGCTGCATTGGACACATGGTCATTTTTGCTTTCGCAAGAACTTTTTCATATTGATCGCAAGAACTTTTTCATTTTTCCTTTCGCAAAAGATACAACAACGACATACCATGACATATCACAAGAAAGGGTATAAAATAAAGGCTTGAGTGCATTTTTGACACCTTAACTTTTAAAAAGTTGCGATTTTGACCCCTAATAAAAAAAACATTTTGGCTCCTTTCGTTCCAAAATTGCTGAGAAGACACAACGTGTCCTAAAACAGGGGTCGTAATCGCAACTATTTGTAAAGATAAGAGGCCAAAAGAGCATATTTTCCTTATGTTAGAGGGTCAATAGAACATATTTCCCTAAACATGGGGTCACTTTTGCCATTTTTTCTAAAAGGGGGTGAAAATCGCTACTTTTGCAAACTTATGGGG
>Ga0315913_1002135_pt1 | contig 22872 bp, 13 predicted proteins | sample MpolsnodulesMG_FD_207736 | JGI IMG/M metagenome (GOLD analysis project Ga0315913, IMG submission 207736) | Medicago polymorpha root nodule microbial communities from Los Angeles, California, United States - small nodules | ecosystem: Host-associated > Plants > Roots > Nodule | place: USA... | reverse complement strand
CACATACATTATTTATTGAATGAACCTAAAAAGTGAAAATTTCCTTATATTTGAGACCGGAGAGAGTATTTTACAAAATTGATCTATATTTTCTACCATTTGATGGGTTGTTATTTAGCAGTAATGATTTTTTTTTAAACAGCTATTATTATTACTATTGAATAAGCACAGTCCCTTTTTTTTTATGCAGCCCCACATGTTGCTTCAGATGCATGCATACCTTAACAATTTTTTTTTTTAACAAGCACTAAAAATATCTTTAAAAAATGCATCTAATAATTTTTAATAGAAAAATAGGTGCACTGAGATTTATCAACCTCTTTTAAACTTTTCACAAAGAATTTACTGTGATAAAAGAACTTTTAATCTCGCACATAATTGTCATATAATTCTGTGAAGATTTTCTGTGGGTCCGGTTGCTTTGAAAATGTTTGTCGTCGACATAAAAGCACGAGGCTTTTGTTTGTACACAAAATGGTTGTTTAATCAATGGGTAATTAATTAGTGATCTTTTTCTTCTTCTACGTGCACTCCAACAAAAAAGTGATATGATCCTTTTATACTCATTATTCACCACCACCTTTTATACCTCCCATCAAACAAAAAGATAATCCGGTATAACAGTCCTCTAATCTGCACCGAAAAGCAGCCAATCTTTTTTGTATTATGGGTTGGAGTACCATGTACTCATATATTTTTTAATAAGAAAACAAAAAGAAAAAAACAAATTGGTACAACATCTTAAATCATATGAATAGTACTACCTCTAAATTCTAATCTTTCAAAATTAAAACATTAGGCTTTTTATGAGCCAACAATAAATATATTGATTTATATATTTAAAAAGCTAAAAATTAAACTAACATCAAATTGGTATGATTTTTTCTCTCTTGATAATATGACATAAACTTTTTATGTTCTTACATCTTACTATTACAACAAGAAAAGTGATATATCATATATGTAGGTGTAGGCGAGGGTGTGGTGAGAACCCACAAAATTCAGCAAGAATTGGAAGGGCGGAGCGACAATGACTTACTTGCTTCTCATTCGAGCCACTAGATCGTTTTCCATTTTAAAAATAAATAAATAAAAATCAAAATAAAATTCAACTTACCTAATTTTATTAGATTCTTTATTACGATCTACACAAAATTGATAAAAAGAGATCAAATTAATACAATAGTTCAAGTAATAGATTATAATCATTCTAAAAACAACAATGCTATATATCACGAGAGTTTTCTCACGATTGTTTCACAAATAAAAAACTAATGTGCTATCAAAAAAATAAAACAAATTAAAAAGGTCTCACTTACCATACATGCAGTTGCTATAATAAATGAGTTAAGGAGTGTTGTGATAATTCTTGAAAAATTTTGTCGCTATAAGAAGTGCATTTAATTTAATTTTTTTTACAAAAAAAGTGAATTAATTTGCGATTTATCAACCTCTTTTAAACTTTGGGAAATGTTAACCAGTGTCCGGGGTACGAGGGGCCACTAATTAAGAAATTATAAAAGAAAATTTTATCTTGGAAATAGTGTATTATAGTTTTTGAAAGTTAAAAAAATGTTCTTTTCAATGCAAAACTTGACTTTTATTTCTTACTTTTAATTCCTTAATTAGTATTCTGAGGGCACCGGTTAACAAAATGATTAAACTTTTCACCCCAGAACTTTTTCACACATACTAATTATCATGTTGAGATTTTATATGGATTTTTCCATTTAAAGCATAGGGATTTGGTGTTTAATTATTTTGTCTGTCGTCAAAATAGAACGAACAAAACTGCGTGGTTTATTCATTTATGATGCCTACCACATGCACTCTTTTTTCTTCACGTTGCTTTCAGATGTTGCTTTCAAATGCCTTACCTTAACAGAAAGTGACGATCCATTAATTATATCTCTCTTCATAAACCAAATTTATTTTTTTAGGAAAATGTTAACTTCTGCCCTTAGGGCATAAGTTAAGAAACCAAATGTAGAAGGTTTTTTTTAAAACTTATGCATTCAATGTCTTAAAAGTTACAAAAGTTATACTTTTAATATTAAATTTGTTTTTAATCTCCATTTTAAGCTTCTTATACCTAAGCTTAGATAATATGAAGAGTACTGGATTAGCCAATAAGCATTATGCATAGTAAAATGATAAAAAAAATGGTTTAAATGTGTGTTTAGTCTCTGCACTTTTACTCAATTTTGGCTTTGGTCCCTGTACTTTTTTCTGTCTGGTATTGGTCCTTGCACTTTTTAAAATTTTTGGCATTAGTCCTTCTGTTAAATATATGTTAAAAAAAAAACAAAACTAACGGTTTGCCACGTTGACCAATCATGGCACGCCACGTGGCACACTTAAAGACAAAAAAAATTCAACTTTTTAATTATTATTTTATTCATTATTTTTTAACTTAAAAATATCATTAGTCCCTACATTTTCAACATTTATTGTTATTAGTCCCTGCACATTGGTATTGACCTCTAATTATTTATTTTTTTTAAAAAAAAATTATTCAATGAATTTATTATGTTTTATTATTGTTTTGTTCATTATTTTTATTGAGAATAATCATAAAATCAAAAAAATCTTTTTAAAAAAATAAGAAAGTTTAATAAAACTTAACTTGAAAAATAACAATTGTATAACATTATATTTTGCTTACCAGTCACGATTTTACTTGTAATAAGTAAGTTTAATAAATATAAATGTTTTTTTTGAGAGAATAATAAATATAAATGTTGTTAACACAATTTGTACTCCAATAGTGTATTTTACTGAAATAAAATAGAATTTCTATGACATGAACCAACATAAACAAATGAGAGAGGTGCGTAAGACATTGACTACCATCATATAATTTATTGAATTTCAATAACATAGATCAAATACATAATAGTGCGAATGTTAGGTCGTTGTCTAAAAGCAATGCAGTGTATAGCTTGAGTACTGTGTCACATAAGCAATGATCGTTGCATCACCATATGAGGTTTGAAATATGATTTATGATAGAAGATTATAATATAATTTGATTTAGTTAGCCAGCGATAAAACTTGATCATTTTTGGTATAAAAAAATCATTAGAATGATCCACATTGGAATTACTACACATTTTACTCTAAAAAAGTTTTATTTATTATATAAAAAGTAGTAGAGATAAGTAAGATATTTATCCCCCTTTGAAAAAACAAGCTAAGATATTTATTGTCAAATAAAAGGTATAAGTAATATATTTTGTTCTTTAAAAAGATTTTTTTTAAAAAAAATCGAAATAAAATCAAAAAAATCTTTTATTGAATTTTTTTTTTGTGATGGTCGGGATTTGAACCCCGTTGCATATATTATGCATTGTCCATACCAATTGAACTAAGCTCACGAGGACTTTTATTGATCTTTTATTAAGCTTTAATCAATTTTTAAAAAAAATATTTTTTTGATTTTATTTTTTTTATGATTATTTCAATAAAAATAATGAACAAAACAATAATAGAACATCATAATTTTATTGAATGTTTTACTAAAAAAAATAAAAAAAATCCAGGGATCAATATCAAAGTGCAGGGACTAATAAAATAAAATACAATCCAACCGCTTAAGTATTGATACTTTTGCAGTTTTGGCCCCAAGACCAATTTTGACCAAGTCAATGCTGACGTGTGTAATTATTTATTTTTTAAATTTTAAAAAACTAAAAATATTTTTTTTTATTTTTTAATTAAAAAATAAAAAATATTTTAAAAAATAAAAAATTACACATGTGGCGGTCACGTCAGCATTGACTTGGTCAAAATTAGTCTGGGGCCAAAACTGCAAAAAGGACAATGCTTAAGAGGCTACCTTACAGAGAGAAGAAGGTTTAGAGAGAGGCGGCTAGGGTTTCAGAACTTTTGTGAATTAGGTTAAGCACTCACAACAAGTTATTAATGCTTCAACACAGGGGTTTTATTTATAGAATCACTTGTGTGGTCAACAAGACAAGCACTTAAGTACACCGTACCTTACGGTGGACCACGTTTCTCTATTTTTCGTAAATTAAGTAATAAAGTCATATTTAATTATTTAATTACTAATAAGTCCTACTTATTATTTTATAAATAAGTCTCACTTATTATTTTAATAAATAAGTCTTACTTATTTATTTCTCTCATCTATCTATCCTTTGTGTGTGACCCTATAGGTTCCCGTAACGTTGACAATAATATTAAATCATATATTTAATATTATAAACAGTGAGCGGTATCTAGCAACACAACACTGCTACCCAAGTGACGAGAATGTCATGTGATCTGAAGAAACCTTTCTGTGATAATGTTCATGCGTATAATTACCATTTTGCCCTCATGTCTATATTGAACACAAGGCATAGTATGTCATCCTTGTCCAGTTCAATATTGGGCCCGTAGACATTTCTCCTGTTATGTAGGAGTGGCAAATTCCATCTAGGTCACTCATGTCCCTCAGCATGATTCGTGGAGTACCCATCAACCAACTTTATAGTCATCTTGTTACAGACAACGTTTGAATGGTGACAAAGCACTCGACTTCAACATGTAGGGTACATAGTGGTTTCAGGTCAAAGGGTGGAATACACCACTATCACTATGACAATATCTTATGGCATTTTTCATAACTTTTACTATGTAGTATTCTCATGTTGGGTCAATCCAATATAAATATTACTCCTAATATTTATATCTATGTGTAGACTTGATAACTCTTTATCCATGATCTGTGAGATGTGATCATCAGCCTATCCACATAATAATCTCTATGCTTTAATGATATCCCACTTCTCAATAAAGCTTGACTACGGATACTTTAAGAATAATTTTCTTATGTTTAACGGGGTCTCACAATTAAGTTATACTTAATGTTCCATTAAACAGACTAACTATTCTATGGACTTGATTATTTTGAAACAAAACAAAATCAATATAGAAATGCCTTATTATTTATATATTCACAATATATATTTATATCAATATCATGATACAAAGCCAAACCCAATCAATATAGATTGGCTATTAGGGCTTACTCCAACAAAATTAATGGGTTGCGACAATGGAGTCAAGATCCTCTCCATTTATTAGTCTTTCCATTTCTTTCATTTGGAGAGATAAAGACACATAAATTTGAAAATAATCAATAGTAGTGGAACATACTTAGTAGTAGGGCCCACTACATGTTTTTTTTTTTGTATCTATCTCTCATCAAATGACACGTAAATGGAGATGATCTTAACTCGCGACAATGTGAACCTATTCTTTGTTCTTGTTTCTGTCAGCCGTTGAAAGGTTGAATGTTATGCTGAACTTTCAACTAAAGTTTTCCATTTTCTAGTTAAGAAGTAGGCGCTTCTGATGGGGTGTCAATCTCTCATTTACAATTTGTTTATGATACAATGACTTACGGTGAGAAGTCAGGGGAATATATATCATGGTTTTGAAAGCCAATCTTATTCCCTTTGATGAGTTATGGCTAAAAGTTAATTTTCATAAAATTATATTGGTTGGTGTGAAATTAGTTGCCAAGTTCATGGTTGGAGGGAGCACTGGTTGTGCTTTTATCGAGAATATTCACTGCATAAAACGAGATAAAGTGTGCCTTATCGAAAGAATGAAGGTTTTGGAGTTCGTACTATCAGAGACTTTAACCTATCTTTATTTGGGTTGATGATGTCGGAGGATGTATGTGGATCATGGGGTTGTGGTTTAAGTTCTTGAGAGCACAGTATGGTTTGGAGGGTGGTTGGGCGAAATGTGGGATTCAAAGCATTGGTGTGGTGGAAACATATATATTATCGGTGTCATAAGAGGCATGAGGGTGAGGATTGTGACTGGTATGGTAAAATTTGAGACCTAATTTTGAATTGGTTCAATATTTTTAGTGTTCTCTCTAATTTTGCTTATTTATTACTTTTGTATGCAAACCTTGTACACGGATGATAATTGTTAGTTCATCTCATTTTTAATTCTTAAAAAGAAAATAATAGTTGAAAATTGGATAAGTTTTTCCTAACGAATTCATCCAATTTATTTGATGACCAAACAGTTTCAACGAGAGCACTATAAAAGAGGAAATGTGTCCTCTCAATATTTTTTTCTTTCTCTCTCTTATGTCTTTTAGGCGTTATCAATCTCACTACTAAACTATTCTATTCTCATGTGTTATATTAGAGTTATCAATCTCACTATTAAACTATTCTATTCTCATGTTTTATATTAGAGGAATGCTAACAACACACATTTTAGCATACAATTTTTCAACCCATTCTCTTTAATTGTTTAAAATTTATTTGGGTCCCACCAAATTATGTGGGTCCCTTATAAATGAATTATTAAATTCATATCAACAAGTGATATAAGATATTTTATTAATTTTGATCTATGAATGTTCTTTAGTGTGTGGAAGGAAAGCTTCAAAGAATTGCCAATAATTTTTTCAAGGGAGTTGCCAATATTTTATTCATTTAGTAAATTTCCTAAAAATCTATCTTCCATTTAAATTTCAAATCTTGATTTTGGTATTAATTTTGATATAGCTTAGATGTTGGAAATGGAAATATTTGACAAGCAGGTCCCCTTTTATTTTCAAATTATGTCAGCATATCACGTAATTATGATAATTTTATTTTAGTAGGTTTATTTGGATGACCATAGAATTTTCCTTTATTTAATTGGTTTATTTGACTTCCTTACTGATGAACGAGGATTTGGCCATCAAGTAATGAGTGTCGCATTTGAAACGAAAAGTGATTGGGTAGGTACTAATGAGTTTTATCGATGACAAATCGTTGTTCTGAATTTGAGTTTGAAACCTTACTAAGATGATTTTAGATAGAGTTTCAAGTTATTTATAATTTTTCATGAAAATTGGAAGCACGATAGATCTTCACCGTAGCGGCATTGTTCCTTGTTGGAGTCAAATGGTGTACCTGTAACGACACTCCAACGTTCTAGTCGATGAAGTGTTAATGTGTTTTGAGGTTTTCCTCGCAATGACAATGTTTATTTGTACGTATTTTAGTGATGGAACACTCTATTTATAAAATTCCGATCGTGACACGCAAGCATAAACAATTTAGTCGGTTACACTGGAATAATTTAGTCAGGCGACGATTTGATTGTTTAGAAGTTTTAGATTGGCTCTGAGTACTCAATCGTTATAGCACAATTCTTCGCTAGCGTATGTGATATGTCCCGCTCTTGTATGTCTCATTGGGCCTTTGACTCTAAGATTGGGTCTTCTAACTCTGGAACTTGGTCATAGATCATAGAACCGTTATTTTTGTAGATAAGCGGGAAACTCACTATTATAAAAAGAGTCTATCAAATGTCAATTATTTCTTGCTCTCGCTAGCTAATTTCACTTGCCAAACAACAATGAATAACAAGAATAGGAAGATGGCAATTATAGTCATCGGTACCATCATTGCTGCAACCAATGCAGTCGCCATTGTCTCTGCGCTAAGCAACATTACTACTACTACCTTTGAAGATGTATTAGGACCTTCCCCGTTTGAAGATAAGGCTACTCCCATAATTTACTGGTTCAACGTTTTTCTCGTTGCTGCTCTTCCGGCTTTCCGCTTTCTGGCCTTTCTTACCTGAAGAAGAAGAAGAAGAGGAGGAGTTTTTTGATGCGCGCGCTTGAAGAGTTTTTCGATGATGATGAGTTGTTTTTTGGTGCACCATGAAAGCCATTTGATTTATGGGTTCAAACCGGTTCATAAGGTGAGGATTGTCTCCTCTATATAAACTCTTATCAAGAGTCTTATCTATTCGATGTAGGACATGAGTTTTTCCCAATACTTGTTTTCAGATTTGAAAGATTTGATTTACGAACGTTGTAACAACCTGTAATGTGAAACTTATTGGAATACTATCCTGACATTGTTTGATCTTTGAATTTGGAAGTTCAGTTCTTTGAACGTTGCACATTTTTATCAAGTTAGCATGTAGTATCCGTTGTACAATTTTGTTTTGTTTTGTTTTTTTAAAATAGTAATAACTATTGTTAACTAGTGCCATTTACATGGTTTTGATATTAGCTCTTACCATATCTCAATTTTAATTATGGTATGCAATGAATTTGTTCGTCCTTTGGAATTGGGGCACACTTTTACATCAGCTATTTTAGATTCCTACATTTATTTGAACAAGTGTATATGTTCGATGCAAATCAAAGATGGATTAACTAGGTTTATAATCCATATTGTAATCAACAAGGGAAAAAAAAAATTAGGAATTCATTTTAGGGTATCTCTTTGTTTGTTTCTGAAGGTATTTTTAATTACTCCATAAACGTGACACATAAAAGAAAGTAAAAAGTAAATGAAGCTAGGAAAACTATCCTTGGCGGTGCTAATGAACAGTTGAATAGGGTGATTTAAAACATGTATTGTTCTAATCAATTGTCGGCTTTCATGCATGCAATTGTTATAAATAAAAGGCTAAATTACTCTTTTTAATTGTAACTATTTTAATTGGTTAAAACTAATTTAAATGAAGCTAGGAAAACCAATATTGTGCCTAGAGTTTCAAACTATTTTTAGTGTATAAAGACTAGAATGACATTGATTATATAATTGTAACTATATTAATTCAAACTCCTTAGGATTTTTTTCAATGCAAAAAAAAGTACATAATTTTTTCTTAGACATATCGATAAGGACATGAAATTTCAATTTATGTCTTCTTCCCTATTTCTTCGTATTATCAAATCTAGAATTTTTTTCTTAGACATATGATAAGGACATGAAACTCCTTAGAGTTAATATGAAAATAAGATTGTAAAAAATGCAAAACTGAAATTAGTGAATCATCATCATCATATTATAAAATCTAGAATGTTCGAGCTTCTTCCCTATTTCATGCTCATTACTTCTCTTTTGGATTGCAATTTCAAAGCACAATCACTTCTCTCATCCAATCCAACTTCTCACCATCTTCACCGCTAATTATGTGTTTAAAATTTCTCTCAAATTATAAATCATCTAGCACCACTGAAATATATATATTTTTTTTGACAAAAATAAAACGATATTCGATAGGTTACATCAGATACAAACATCGCTAAAAACGTAAAGGGTGAATCTGCGAACAAACTCACAGCACCCAAGTTAATAGCATAAAACGGAAAAATGTCTACTAATAATATGATAAAACCTAAGTCACCGAAATTCACATGCTTCCGGATCTTCAACATTGACGCCCAAATCATTGGTTGAATTTGTAATTGATTGATGCCGATCTTTCAATAGGAAATAAACGAACACCGCGACAAGACGCGAAATCAATCGTCGCACAAGACGGCGAACAACACAACGCCACACTTAGACAACGAAATCACCAAAAAAAACACAAGAAAAAACTTGATATATGTGAAAACCACTTATTTAGATTGAAAGAAAAAGGAAAAAAAGATGTCGAGGGGTGATTTTAGGTCAAAAAATGACCTAAAACCACCCCTCCACGATGAACGAGGAGAAATAAAGTTTAGAGAGAAGTTGGAGTTTCTCTCACTCGAAAACTAGGGCCGGCTACTGCACCACTGAAATATTAAACATTACTTTTTCTACTATTTACTCCGTCTCAAAAATAACACTCTCTGTTTCAAAATGAGTGTCATTTTAGCTGAAAAGTTTGTTTCAAAATAAATGTCACTTTCCGTTTCCAATGCAATAATAATTTTTTCTCTTCAATTAATAATATATACACTAGTATTACTTTTTCTTTAATTAAAAACAAATCAATAGTTTAATTTGGTAAAATAACATCTCACTTTCTTTTAATTAATGTATTTCTTAATATGTGTGTAAAAATCTTAAACGCCATTCATTTTGAAACGGAGGGAGTAGTCATTTAGGGTTTATGCATGATTTTTAAGAAAATGATTAATTGTGTTGATTTCAATGATAAAATTAGTATTGTTTACTAAAATATCCTTATTAATTGTAGTTAGTGGATTAGTTAACTTAAACGACATTCAATAAATAAGGGTATAATAGGAAAAAAATAACAAATGTTGCATTGATATTATAAAGTGACAATTATTTTGAGACAGAGAAAAAAAATCTCAAAGAGAAAAAATTCTTTTCTTTCAATGTTATAATTTTTTTTATATCATTAATAAAAGATAATTTTATAAAACAACTTATAATGTCGCTTTCTCATACAACATTAATTACATTTCTTAATTAATGTGAAATTATCAAAATGTCATATAACTTTTTGATTGATGGAATATTATTTCATCAACTAGATCGTATCTAGTAGTTTAACTTAACACGTATGAGATGAAATCTTGAAGTTATAAAATATAGTGTGTGAGTTTTAATTATAAAATTTGCCCTTGTTTTGATGTGAGCATGCAGAATCGTCGTCATTGGTCTCTTTCTTTGTGCTTCACGTTATAAAATATAGGTATTCGTAATATCTTGATAGATCAATATATCGTAGATCCTAATTTATAGTATGTATGTTCATATGTTTATTTGGCTTGCACGTTAAAGTATGAATATAAGTTTAATCCTTTTATTGACCATGTTTTTATATTAATGAATTATTAAATTAATATCAACAAGTGATATAAGATATTTTATTAATTTTGATCTATGAATTTCCTTTAGTGTGTGGAAGGAAAGCTACAAAGAATTGCCAATATGTTTCTCAAGGGAATTGCCAATATCTACGATATAAATTAATAAATCCTTTTCTATTCTCAAGTACACGTGTTAGGTTTTTGTCTAAATTATAATTTACTAGTATATATGGATGGACACCCGCTCAAGTACATGCTAGAATTTCGTCGTATTTAAGAGAAAAAATATTGTAATTTATCAAATGTCAGTTAAAGTCCAATATTGAATTAAAAAGTGGAGATTGAGCAACAAACAAGTGAAAAACTCATATATTTAAGCCTTGAAATTTTGGATTAAGATGTGGTATCATTACCACTTTTGTGGTTGTTCTTTCTGGAATGTATCGATTCACATCAGTGTTGATTCCTGTAGAAGGCCAAAAGGTGGCCCAAAGGTGGTATCATGTCCCGGTTCAACATTGAGGGGGAGAGGGAGTAGTTCTTTGTGGTGTATCATGCACACAAATAGTCTTATACTTGTTGAAGATATGTTGATGTATCAAATGTGAGTTAAAAATTGACATATGATGCAAGAGTATATCTTTAGCAAAATATAAAAGATATTAGGACTTTGGCTAAAGGCACGATGTCAATCTCATTTGTGTGGTTGCTATTAGCCTAATATGTTGATACAACCCAATGTAAGTTCCTGCGGAAGTCGCAATTTATAATGATTTGTTTTATTAATGTGTCAAGTACGTGAGTTGACGTTTTATAGTAATTGAAGAGTAAACTTTGAACAACATATAAGTGAGATGGCTCATACCTACTGTCTTAAGGTTTTTGGTGAAGATGTGATATCACTTTCACTTGTTTGTTCTAATATGGTGATCAAACACAGTGTAGGAAACCCCAAAAGTTCAAAAAATTATAATGAATTGATTTGTTAATTTTTTGATGTCGTTTAATTTTTTATCTTAAATTTTAGTTATGGGATATTATTTGCTTAATGTTGTTTTTTATTTGACCAACATTATTTAAAATTCTTGACTTTAACTTTGGTGGAATCTAACAATGAAAATATTCAAATGTGTTCTATTGAGTTGGTAAAATTTATGCTTATTAAAAAATTTAAAATGCTAAGGCGTTTTTTATTGAGTTTAATTTTTTAGTATAATAATTAACCCTAACTCTCCAAATCCTTTAACAAACACACAAAACTATCGGCAACTCAGTTTATTCCACACACTCTCATGTTTAAAGCACACACCTGTTGTTAAGATAACCATATCGGAAGTTTTCGGAGTGACGGTGCATGATTTCTTTTTGGCATTACATGCCGAAAGTGGGGGTTTATTGTTAAGAATGGCAGGGTCATAGTGCCATAGATCATACACATATGATAGGAAGATAGCTTCTGATTGTTGAATGTTTCAATGTTTGTATCCTCTGATTCTTTAAAGCTGTGAAATTATGTTTTGAGCTACTATACATTCTGTAATGACGAAGATGATTGATCAATGATTATTTTCAATACTTGATATGAGTTTTTCCTTTGTTTTGTTAGGAGGTGCTGAAGAGGAAAAGTAATGCAGAAGAAGTTCAGGCTGGCTTTCCATTACCGTTTCTCTGCATGGTTGCTTTTGTCGGCGTGGCAGTCGGATACTGTATTCACCATAAGGCATAAAACTGCTTGTGCAATGTAGCAAATGTCATGAAAACAATTGTTTCTGTGTATTTATTTGTTATGATGATTTTACTCGACAAATGTTAATGTCACACGAGAATGTGTAAAGTGGACTAGCCTATCAATAGAAGCATACGTAATAAGCAACCTTGTTATACTTTCAGTATATGATTAATTTCCAGTCATATCATAGTTTGTATTCCCTTCATTACACGACTAAATGGTAGTACAATTTCGAGATATTTTTGTTTTCCAATATCTTTCTTTTTAAAAAAGACGATTATGAAATTCTGTTGGAGTACAATTTTTATATACTATAATGTAAGTAGATATTAAAGATATCTAATAATATTCTAATACACTATTTCTTCTTTAGAAAAACACACATTTGAGAGACACAAAAATATAATAGAAAGTTTGCTCACTTAAAAGACATATCGTCGACAGTTTTATTCGATGTTGTTGATATTTGGGTAAGAAGGTTTCATTGCAATGCCACATAGGCCTTTCTTTGCATCTATGTCTCGCTTCATCCTTATATATCCTTTCTCTCCCCATCTTTTACTCCATGAGTTTTTCACTAACCAATATTTGATACCATCTTTTGATGTACCATAACCAACTATTGTTACACCATGGTTTGGCTTAGTTCCACATTCTCCTGTAAAAATCCCACTTGAGTAAAACTTGAACATGCCTCTCATATCAATACTAACCGAACCACAGCTTTAAGTAGCAAATCTTCACTATTACTAGGGACTTCTTCATAGCTCTTAATTTGAAGTTTGTGACTTGCCTTTTTACAAGTTCCTTTAACTCCCATGTATGGATAATTTGCTTCTGTGGTAATTCCACCATTTTCTAAAATGAATTCAAAAGCATTAATCATATTACCGTAATCACATCCTTTAGTCCGACCACTTCTATCACAATCCACAAGTTGTTGCTCTGAAAGGGAAACTAAATTTCCATTAGTTACTTGTTGGATCCCTTCTATCGCAGCCAAAGCAGAAAATGCCCAGCAACTACCTGTTATTGTTGTTACAAATCCAAAAGTAAATAAGTAAAGAAAATGATGTGCTGAATTAAACTAGAGTACTAAAACTGAAAAATAAAATAATAATGTAATTTTTGTCCTTTACGTTACCACATTTTCCTTGATTCTTGATTGGAGTAACTGCTCCACGTTTCCTCCAGTCTACGGTGGCAGGAATATCAGTGACATTTTCATACTTAAATGATGTTGTTGGTGTTGTGTAGTAGTCCTTTTGAACCCGTCATCAGAATCCTCGATGGGTTTAACCTAGTCTACGGTGGCAGGAATATCAGTGACAAATCTATTAATGGCAAGTTTGTAGGGTTTGTTCCCTGCAGCATTGAAGGATGCCACATTGTGTTTGAATATTTGAAAGTGTTTTTTCTGTTCTGCAACATCCTTGTAGACAACTCTATATTTTGTCTTCCAATGCTCGAATCTTTCGGATAATGATAATGATGGATCATTCTCTTGATTTTGGATGCCTTGTTGGGACAATATTCCAATTCATATTATTATTATTAGTATGTTGATTAGAGCACGACGACACTTGGTTTTGTCCATCAAAACCCTGTTGTGTTGTGTTAGTCACACTAGTACTATAACCACCAACTAAAGCGAGTTAAAAAGACCAATTGTTTGTTTCCTTTTTCCAAAAAAAGTGCTTATTTAGATACGTGATAAACGTTGTATTTGTTACATATTTTAAGAATAAATCGTTCCACATGTTGCTCGAATCAAATTAATTAATTTTGTTTTCAGAAATTATCTTGGACGTCTTATCTTAAAATTACTCGGTTTTTTTAGAATAAAATAATTACCCAGTTGTTAGTTGTTGCCAAGGTTTTAAATACGGGTCCGTTACCACGAAAACGGCCGCGACAAAAAGGTATAGGTGGCCACCTTTCCCGTTTTTGCCTGTTTTTAAGGTGAGATGAAAAATTACACCGAAACACTTGTTACGACTGTGGCAAAAAGCCGATACAACCCTAAATCTCCGTTACGAATGCGACACGCCATCATGGAAGTATAAAACACAACATCGTTCATAAGAAAAAAATAGATAATGAGAGACTGTGATGAGCCAATAGTATCTCATATTCCTTTCATCGTCTATTTTCGTGTTGTAGAGTGTTGTAATTATTATATTTATTTTAACCATCTTAAAATATATAAAATAATAATTCAATTTAAGTTAGTATACACTATATGATAGAATAAATGATTTGATAATAGTTGTGCATTGTTGTGATTAATTCACACCGCGACGACCGCAATCTATATCACAACGTTCGTAACATCCGAAATTGCGACAACCGTAACGCGACCGCGACTGAAACCACAACCGTTATTTAAAACCTTTGTTGCCTCCGTTCCTTTTCAATTTTTCTTTCCTATTTAGTTGTTTCTGATATTTTATGGTTACGATTTGTCGTCAATTATACATTTTGTCAATTACTCTTATCTTTTTCAATAAAACTAATTAATGTTATCTATTTGGAAAATTTGTTTTTTTATAAACAAAGTTTGTTTCTTATTATCTTGAAATTTAAACAAAATTTTGTTACAAATAATGGTTCGAAAAACAATAAAAGACTCCATGAATGTTCAAAAGGAAGAAAAAGTGGAAGAAACTTAATTTTTTCTTAGCTTTTGATTAATGTGAAGTTGAAATAATTTTTATATTGACTTCAAATAGTTAAAAAGATGTGCACAATATTAGAAAGTTGACAATTGTTTGTTATGTAAGAGTACGCAAAAAAATAAGAATTTGTTGGAGAAAAAGATAATAACTAAAAATTGTTTGTTACGAGAGAAAGATAACATATTAAATTTATTGGAAAGATAAAGTGTGTAAAAAAAATTAGGAATTTATTGATGAATTAAAAATGACGGTATAAAAGAAAGAAAATGTACAAAAATACACACCGTTAAATTGGTGTTAATTTTTTAAAAACACACTTAAAAAAAATGAGGGTATACCGTAAGTTACAATAGACACGCATAATTCAATTGTCATCTTTTTAAAAAAAACATATCAAATAGTTTAAATTAAAAAACATATCTTAATAGACAAAGATTTATCTATTAACAAAGACAAACCTAAGAAACCAAAACTTGTGTTTTATTAATTATGAAAACAAAATGAAAACTATAAATTAATCGGGAGATCAAAAGACCTATTATGCCTAAGGGTTTATGTATTGGTGAAAGCTTAACACAATATCATAAAACTATTTCAAGATAGGCACAAGACTTCAGCAAATTGCATAAAAAAAGCCCGACCTGAGGTTGATGCAATGAATGACATGTTGGCTGACCTGAGGTTGATCTCTGAACAGCACATTGAAGATGGGGAACTGGAAAGTAACTTTAGATCACCCAAGTGCTACCCTAGTTTTATACCACTAAAGGAACTATGCATATATTACTCAGTCAGCATCTAATGAATTGTCAACAATATATTAGTCACTTCTAACTGTTACATGCTTCTACACAACTTTTTTTTTTAAGGTGCTCACATTAAAATTTATAAAAGTAAATTGGAAATGGACTATACTACTTGAAATATTCACTCCATTATACATTACATTTTTTTTCTTGGGTCGATATATTTATACTTATGATTTGAAGGCAATGGTTTAAGCTCTACCTTTGGAGCCTCTTTCACAAAAAACTTCCTTGCTCAACTTCTAGAATTTTTAAGAAAAATGCTAAATATCGCGAAGCATTTTCTCGTGAAAAAACACGAATGAGATTGGCAAAGGAAAAAGACTAAGAATAACTATCTTATAATGAAAGGAAATGTTTTGTAGGGACCCACCCATGGATGTTGCCAACAGCTCCTGTATTGTGCCAGAGAAAATATGACAAAGCTTTTTAGGTAGGGACCACCCATGAATGCTGCCAACCGCTCCTGAATTATGTCATAGGAAGATCTAATGGTGCAGAATTTTCGTGAAGCTTTCTTGAAATTTCTGTCGGGATATATAGCAACACTGAATTTTTAAACTCTCGACCTGGCGACATGGATTTTCATCTACTCCCTCCGTTTGAAACTATGGTATTTTAGGAATTAAGAAATGTAATTAATTTTGTATAGAAAAGAGTAATTATGAATTTTTTTTCCGGTAGATTGATGAGATGACAAAGCCATCATAAACTAACACACACAAAGTGAAGGTACTGGGGTTCGAACCCCAGTCATGACGTCCAACCTTACAATTTCGGCATTTTTGTCAGTTGAGCTAGGACTTATGAGACAGTAATTATGATTTATTTTAGAAGAATATCATTTATTTATGATATGGACTACATAAATAAGAAAAATTAAAAAAAGATAAAGTAATAAATAGTAAAGGGCGTAATGAATAAATAAGCATTAATTATTCATTGATATTGTAAAATGACATTTATTTTTTGGTTACTCAATAATTAAATGACATAATTTTGAACAAACTAAATTTACAATGACATATAATTTAGAATGGAAGGAGTAATATTCTAGCACACCTTTAAGCTTCTGCCGATGAACGAGGTCTTTTACACATTGTTCCATGTATTCGACCATGAAACACATTGTTCCATTCTTATCTGTGGGATATTTAATAGATCGATCAGCCAACTGCAGAGACATCCTTGTAGGTTTCAGTTCGCTTATTCCAAGCTTTTTTCTAATGGACAACATCATAAAACTTACACTTTCCCCAATGTTGCTTAAAGATCGTTTGAGGTTCATGTTGCCTTTAACACAAGGAATGATTCTTCCTCTTTTTGCACAAAATCTAGTATCTATTTCCTCAACTGAGCAACTTTTGACAAAGGGAAGTATCTAGCGAGGAAATCCCTCTTAAGATCTTTAAGGAGTTGTATTCCATTGAGAATAGCAAGGTTTTAGCTTCAACTTTTAGAGAAAATGGAAATAGTCTTAGCATGAAGGCGTCGTTATACATTCCTCCTTTTTTCATTGTATTGCAATAATCTAGAAAAACTTGGTGAGTCTTTGAGTTTCGGTTGGTAGAACAAAAAATTGCATTCCCTTTGCAACAATTATACCAAACTGGGTACTATCTCAAAGCTTTCTGCTTCCACCTCCGGATGTACAATGTTGGAGTGTGGCTTCAAATTGTAGGGTCGAGGGTAGTCCATCAAGGGAATATTTTTTAAACTATTCTCATGTGGCTTCAAATTGTAGGGTCGAGTGTAGTCCATTTATTTTACTAATTATTAATTATAAAGTTATGGAAAAAAATGTTGATTAAAAATGTGTGATCATCTGATACATAGGACATCCGACTACAAAACATAATTTTTCTTTAGTGGTGATTTAGGCTCCAATTTGTCAACTAAGTTACGAATCATTAAAAATTTAATAATAATATTTAAATTTATCAATTTTTACAAAATTATTCTCTGGAAAATAATAGTTCATGAGTAATTTTTGTAGTGATTCTATATTTAGGGAAAAGAAAATGTTAACGAGTGTGCGGGCACTTGTTAAAAGAATTATAAAAGGAAATATAATTTTGAAAAGTGTGTATTTTACTTTTTAAAAGTTAAAAAATTGTTCATTTTATTGTAAAATTTGATTTTTCTTTCTATTTTTAACATCTTAACTAGTGCTTCGAGACCCTCACAACACATTAGAGAAAAAGGTTTTGTTATTACACTTTCCCATGAGAATTGGCTGCTATCTACGATATCTGTGGGCTCACCAAGAAAATCCAAGTGCACGTGTATTGCCATATAGAATATAATCGTCAGAGTTCGCGTGTCAGCGTAGTGGCAAGAAAATCTAAGTGGGGCCCACAACCAAACTCATGTCTTCATTGACGTGATTGATTATGTTTTGGGTTAGGTCACGTATTTTTTCTTTTTGTTTATTGGTTGGTTCGTTGGGTTTTTCAGGTGTAGTTAATTTTTTTAAAAAAAAAAATGCTAACAATGCTAAAAAAAAAGACGACTTTTACTATGAAGAAAAAAAAAATCAAATTTATTGTTAAAAATTAAAATAAGATTAAAAAAAGGGCATTTATTGTTTAAATATTATTTGAAATATTACTAGGAGTTAGATGATTTTTTTTTTTTGAAGATTAGTTAGATGAAATACATTATTGTTTAAATATTGGTTTAGTATTCTAAACTAATGAATTATATATTGTGTAAAAAGGGCATTTATAATGTGGCGGGTGAAATAATTTTTAGTATATTATAAATATTAAATAAAATTAACTACTTTTTTTTTTGACAAGATTAATTGCTTATAGATAATTTCTTATATTTTAACATATGAAACTGGAAAGAGTTACTAGTACTTTTTTGTCCCTTTATAGAAGAAGGATACTTGAGAAGAAAGATAACCAAACTGGTGGCAAACAAAGTCAATCAATGCATGCATGAGGCACAGAATTCAACACCGCCCAATTTTAATCCTTTGATTTGTATATTATGGAATATCATATGATTATTATAAGCAGTGTGAACTAGTATGACTATTGTGTATATAATACATATATTGTTATTTTATTTGTGGTCAAAAGGGGTTCCGGCCCCTTTGGAAATTTAGCAGTGCATCACTGACAAGAAGGTGACGCTAACGACAGTTTAGTTTGGTGAAGAAGAAGAGGGCTTAAGCGTGTAAATAACAAATCACAAGTTTGTTATAATAATAACAAGTCTTAATTTCCACATTTTACTCACTTTAGAAATGTATCCACTATCCAACAGTAGATGGAGTATAATTCTGATGTGTCTATAAAAATAGAGAAAGAACAAAATATAAAACTCGTAATCGATACGTCAAATTTGGTGTCTAACAAACATAACGAGATTAGGCGTGGTATCAGCCTACTTGAACTCCAAAATCTCCTAAAAAGAAAAGGCAAGCACAGTTTCCTTGACAAAAACTTTTGATATCATTTATGTCGTTATATGGAAGCAAATTTTATTATGACGATGTATAGTCCGATTAATTATGTAAAGAAAAACCAATCAAAATGCAAGCAAATGTCACATTGTTACACATTCATGGACTACTATAAAATAACGTAATCACTAGTACATCACAATATATTTCTGTCTACTTTGAAGAATATGTTGCTTTTGAGGAAAATATAACCAAATTAAGAATGCAATTAAGTCATAAAGAACAGCAAAGACATTACCAAGAAGAATTCAACACCGACTATAGTCCATTTGATTATTCGTAGTCAAATTAATGGTGTTCCCCCATGGAAATTTATAGCAGCGTGACTTTATGACAATATGATGAATAAAACGACAAAACAAGCACGAATGGATGCTGCAAAATTGGAATAAGATCAAATTAAATTAATTAATTTAACTTGGGGTAGAAGAAGAAGAAGGGGGATCCACGTGCGTCCAATTGGTCGTGGTAGTACCGAGTTGTTATGGTAAAAAACATTGTGACCAATTCAACTTCTTTTTAAGGAGTGACCAATTCAACTTGATTCATTCATATTCACATTTTTTTGTAAGAGAAAAAAAAAAACATGGCTTCATCGACACATAACATGAGTCAGAGGATATTTTGAGGATGCAATCTGATGACCAAATCAAATTCAAACCCGAACCTATTTCATTTTTGTCAATGTACATTTAAGACTTTTATGTGTTAGAATTAATATTGGGGTGTGTTTGGTTTGCAAAACAGTAAGTACTGGACAGAACAGTACAAGACAGAATAGCACAACAAGAGGCAGAACAGTACATGAGAAATTTTAATAGCATTGAATAATTTTTTTTTGTTTTATATGATTTTTGGGGGACGAAATACTATTTTGGTATTTTAGACAACTTGTACGTGGGACAACAAGTTGTGATGTGGTTTGGTGAGGGACAATAATATCAGTTTTTGTCCTGTCCCTTGCCTCCAGTTTGTCCTGTACCTGAAACAGATTTATAAATCAAACACTGGAAAACTGAAGTTGTTTTGTCATGTCCTTCGTTTTTTAGCAAATCAAACGCACCCCATGTGTTTCATAAATCTCAAACTTTAAACACGCCCTATAAGTCAAATGTCCTAATAAAATAACTAATCCCACACCCTGATAACGGCAACCCTGGTGGCCAATTGTTACTCACCCAAGTAAGTATTTTTCTTTTTTTTTTACAAAGCTAATCAACAAACAAAACAAAGCCAAAAGAAAGAAGACCTACTCTCGAGAGAAGAAAGCACATATAGCATCATTCTTAAAGATTGAGTAAGCCTTCGGGAGGTGCATCATAGATTAAGAGATCATTATTTGTGGAAACTCCAAGTTTCGTTAAATAATCCGCACATTGATTGTCATCTCTAAGGGTGTGAGAAATGATGACATTGCTTTGAAGAATCAAATCTTTGATGTCTTTAATTAACACAACATAGACGTGGAACTTCTCCTTATACCATTGATAAGGTTTATGCAAATATGAGAATCTCAGTAGCAAACAAACTCATTATAACCCAAATTCTTGACCAGAATCAAGCCTTGAAAAATTGCATCTTTTTAATATTTTTTGGTGGTGGTCGAGGTTTGAACCTGAACCTTGCATATATTATGCATTGTTCATATCAACTGAGTTTAACTCACGAAGACTTATTTAAAAGGATTTATTTTTAAATCAAAGCTTTGAATTTCTATTTTAGAAGGATTTATTTTAATCTAAAAATAAATAAATGAATTGAAAAGGTAGTGTTACACTTTACAAATAAATTATAAAAAAAAGATAGAGAATTGGCTTTAAAACATTTCGTGTACTGGTCATGAGTATGGCCAATGGAGGCTCACCTAAAACAAAAACAATCAAAGTGCATGACTGCACGTGTAAAACTGGTGATGACATTTGGAATTTGGAATATAGTAATTCTCGGAGTTAGCGTGTCGGTATATTGGGAAGAAAATCTATGTGTGCGCCCCCATGTCCCAACTAATACTCATCTCATAATTGAATTGTCGATATTATTAATTTTTTCTGATACTTGTAATATTTTTAACGATTTATTACCTCATTTTATGATTTAGTCGGCTTTATGATTTATCGCTTTGTAAAATGGTAAATGTGGCTGATATGTACTATTTAGGTTGGGGTTGGATGCAGAGGCGTGACATAGGCGTAGGAGGTTGTTTGTTTGGGAGGAAGAGTTGGTTTGGGAGTGTGTCGAGTTGTTAAATTCTTTTGTTTTTCAGGATGATAAGGATGACAAATGGGTTTGGAATTTACACCCTTTCCATTGGTACACGGTGTGCCGTGCCTATAACAACATCATGGTGGTGGATGGTGGGTACGTTTGTTGACATCATTCTAACATTTTTCGCTCTGAAAGGTTGGAAAAGATTCACTTCTTCCTTTTTCAACTTTAATTATTCATTCTCGTAAAAAACTTTAATTATTCATTCTTTGGCCTAATTATATTTCTAAAGAACTTTTTTTCTTTGGAACTTATTATGACATCATTTCTAACGAATTATATATGACATCATTTCTAACGAATTATATTATAGAATCACATATCAATAACGACTCAGCCATTAGATTTTGCTGTTTTTTTTAGAGGAAGTCTATTTGATTGCTATTAAAGCCCAAAACATGGGTGGGGTAGATGTATAGTTGAAAAAAAAGAACCAAAGTCATTTTCATTCAGTTGTTTCCTTCCTCTCTCTTATCTCTATCTTTTTCTTTCAAACACGCACACTATCTTTCTTCTTTTTTCCAAGTCTACCCTTTTCATTATGTACTGCTGCACTACACCATTATTTACGATCATCCCCACTAAATACCGACTCATAAAATAGAAAATTATAAAGCAATTTTGTAACATAGATTTACAAAAATCAAATTAGCACTATAAAAAAGTATCGTTACGGTTATTTTCATCGGTAAAAAAAAACAATTTCATTGTTTGAAAAATAATTAAAACTCAGACACAAAATATTCTATCAACACAGAGAAGAACAACAAATAACCAAATCCACATAAAGACCCAACAACCAGAAGAAAAAAAAATACAACTTAGAAAAAGTCCCTTAACATAAACAAAGGCTAAAACAAAGAAGAGAAACTAACATAAAACTATGAAATTAATACAAAAGGAAAAGGGGACACTTCAAAGTTCAAAACCTTGATCACATACATGAAAATTAAAGCATAGTGAAAGTGGATAATGGCGCCGTGTGCTTATCAAGTTCCCCGTGTCCCAGGCCTTGTAGTGAACATAATATCCTGAAGTCTTGGGAACTTAGTACCTTTGGTTTTGTTATTCGCATCACCAGTGCTCTCTCTAGGAGGTGGCCTTGTACCGAAAACGTCTTGCATGCCGGGGAACTTATTTCCTTTGGTGTTGTTGTTTGAATCAGACATTGTTAAAACAAAAGGTATATAGGTGAATGAGTATAGAAAAGAAGAAGTTTTTTTTAGGGAAGAAAAGAAGAAGTTTGGAGGGTTAATGAAATAGTGATGAAATGTGCAATGAGAACAATGGAGAGGGGCTTTATTTATAGTAGCAAACACGGTTAATTTATTTTACTTTTTTGTTTTACGGTATATAAGTTTTACATTTATTTAATT
>Ga0315913_1002133_pt1 | contig 22881 bp, 20 predicted proteins | sample MpolsnodulesMG_FD_207736 | JGI IMG/M metagenome (GOLD analysis project Ga0315913, IMG submission 207736) | Medicago polymorpha root nodule microbial communities from Los Angeles, California, United States - small nodules | ecosystem: Host-associated > Plants > Roots > Nodule | place: USA... | reverse complement strand
ATAGAAATTTTCCTATTTATTACTTGAATGAATAGAAGCGTAATACTCCGTTTTATGATGTTACTCTGATTTATCTATTAAATTGCGGTTTTTGGGAATCGGGGTGTTACAGGAAGTCTCGCATGAGTGCCTTTCTCAAATCTATTGACATCAAAACCTGGAAGGCAGTTCTAAAAGGTTGGGAACATCCTGTGACACTTGATGCTGATGGTAACAGGACAAATGTTTTGAAACAAGAAGAAGAATGGACTGCTGCTGAAGATGAACTGGCTCTTGGAAATTCCAAAGCATTGAATGCTCTGTTCAATGGTGTAGACAAGAACATGTTCAGATTGATCAAACAACTGCACATGAAGGTACTACCAAGGTAAAAAGTGCTAAAATCCAAATTTTTACTACTAAATTTTAGAATCTGAAAATGTTGGAAGATGAAAGCATTCAAGACTATCACTTGAATATTCTAGATATTGCAAATTCTTTTGAGTCTCTTGGAGAGAAAATTTCTGATGAAAAACTTGTTAGAAAAAATCTCAGATCTCTACCTAAGAGGTTTGATATGAAAGTTACTGCTATTGAGGAGGCTCAGGATATATCTAGTTTAAAGGTTGATGAATTAATAGGGTCCTTGCAAAATTTTGAAATAACTGTCAACAACAAGACTGATAAGAAGGGGAAGGGTATTGCCTTTACATCTAGTATGGATTTTGATGAGACACAAGAAGATGATGAAGATATGTCAGAGTCACTAGCACTTCTTGGGAGATAGTTCAAGAAGATTTTCAAACGGTTTGGAAGAAGGTCCAGACCAAATGGTCAGAACATCAGCCCCAACATTGATAATCAACCTAGTAAAGAGAAGATGGCAAGATCTGATGAAATGAACTCTCATTACAAAGGATTTCAATGTCATGAATGTGAAGGATATGGCCATATCAGAGCAGAATGTGCTACTTTTCTAAAGAAACAGAAGAAGAGTTTAGATGTCTCATGGTCAGATGGAGATGACTCTGATGAGGAGGTGAAAGTTGAATCTGCCAATCATGTCTCTGCCTTAACTGTGTAGAATCATGTCAGACACCGAGTCTTGTGAAGAAGAGATGAATTATGATGTCCTACTATGACCTGACTGCTAAAAATGCCGAATTAACCCAAAGGGTTGAAGAACAGGTAAAAGAGATTGCTCAACTGCATGATGAAATGTTTGATAATCTAGCTCATATCTCAGAACTCAATGATGAGTTATCAAATTTGAACTCTCAACTTGAGCATATGAGAGAACAGGTTGGAATGATGACTGCAGATTCAACAAGGAGCAAGCAAATGTTTAAACATTCGGAGGAACATCAGACCAAGAAGAAATCAAATTCTCGGGTGTGTGATCACTGTAAAGGGAAGGGTCATATCAGACCTTATTGCTTCAAGCTGCATGGTGAGTCAAAGCAATTTCAACAGAAATCCTATAAGAAAAGATGGACCCTCAGAAGTATCAATACAGGATTAATTGCTCACACATCTCTAAGAGCATCATGTAAAGAAGACTGGTACTGTGATAGTGGTTGTCCAAGACATATGACTGGGGTAGATAAATATCTAGAAGATGTGAGACCTTATGCTACAAACTATGTTACTTTTGGTGATGGAGCTAAAGGAAAAATTGTAGGAATTGGTAACCTGATCAAACATGGTTTGCCAAGACTTGATGATGTGTTACTAGTTAAAGGATTAACTGCAAATCTAATTAGCATAAGTCAGTTGTGTGACCTAGGACTAGAAGTAAGCTTCACCAAGCCTGAATTTCAGATTTCAGATCAGAAAGGGGAAGTATTAATGAGAGGCACAAGGTCCAAGGACAGTTGCTATCTTTGGGTATCTCTAGATAAGGCATTTATCTCAACCTGTCTTTTGAGCAAAGAAGAAGAGATCAAGTTGTGGCATCAAAGGTTGTGACATCTACATCTGAAAGGGATAAAGAAAGCTTAATCTTCAGAAGCTATCAGAGATCTACTTGACCTAAAGATTGTTGAAGGCAACATATGTGGTGAATGTCAGATTGGCAAGCAAACACGGATGTCCCACCCAAGGTTGGAACATCAAGTAACCTCTAAAGTCCTTGAACTTCTGCACATAGATTTGATGGGACCTATGCAAGTTGAGAGCATTGGTGGAAAAAGGTATGTTCTTGTTATTATTGGTGACTACTTAAGATTCACTTGGGTGAACTTTATTAGAGAAAAATCAGATACTTTTGATGTGTTTAAAGATCTGTGCACTCAACTGCAAAGAGAAAAGGACTGTGGCATTGTGAGAATTAGGAGTGATCATGGAACTGAATTTAAGAATGCTAAATTTGATAAGTATTGCTTAGGTGGGGGAATCAAACATGAATTCTCATCTCCGATAACACCTCAGCAAAATGGTGTTGTGGAAAGAAAGGACAAAACTCATCAAGAGCCTGCCAGAGTCATGCTTAATGCAAAACACTTACCTTATCACTTTTGGGCTAAAGCCATGAACACAACATGTCATATTCACAACATGTTTACCCTAAGAACTGGAACCACAACAACTCTCTATGAGTTATGGAAGGGAAGAAAACATACAGTCAAATACTTCCATGTGTTTGGTAGCAAGTGTTATATCTTGTCTGATAGAGACTATAAAAGGAAGATGGATCCTAAGAGTGATGAAGCAATTTTTCTTGGATACTCCACAAACAGTAGAGCCTACGGAGTTTTTAATTCCAAACCTGAAACTGTGATGGAATTTATTAACGTAGTGATAGATGATGTACCTAAAGAAAAAGTTTCTGATGTTGATTCTGATGTTGGAACATCTATTCAGGAAACAAATGCACCTATTCAGGTGAATGAATCTGAACCTGAAAAAGAAGAAACTGAGGAAACTAAGCAAGATCAGATGTCCACTACTAAAGGTCTTTCGATAAGAGTTCAGAAGAACCATCCTCAAGACCTAATCATTGGGAATCCTCATTAGAGAATCACAACCAGAAGATTTGTTGGACTCATTGTCAACTCCTATTTTGTGTCCAAGATTGAACCAAAGAATGTCAAAGAAGCCTTGACTGATGAGTTCTGGATTGAAACAATGCAAGAAGAACTGAATCAATTCAAAAGGAGTGAAGTGTGGGACATAGTTCCTAAACCTGAATGGATGAATGTGATAGGTACCAAGTGGATCTATAAGAACAAGTCTAATGAACATGGAACTGTGACTAGAAATAAGGCAAGACTAGTAGCTCAGGGCTACACTCAGGTAGAAGGCTTGGACTTTGATGAAACATTTTCCCCTGTTGCTAGGTTGGAATCTATAAGATTGTTGCTAGGTGTGTCTTGTATACTCAAATTCAAGCTGTTCCAGATGGATGTAAAAAGTGTTTTTCTGAATGGCTATTTGAATGAAGAAGTTTATGTTGAACAACCTAAAGTATTTGTTGATCCTAGCTTTCCAAATCATGTCTACAGATTACAGAAAGCTCTGTATGGATTAAAGCAGGCACCTAGGGCTTGGTATGAGAGACTCGCTTAGTTTTTTATTCTTCAAGGGTACATGAAAGGAGGTACAGACAAGATTCTTTTTGTAAAAGATGATAATGGAACACTGATGATTGCCCAGATATATGTTGATGACATTGTTTTTGGTGGAATGTCGAACAAGATGGTTCAACATTTCATTCAACAAATGCAGTCTGAGTTTGAGATGAACTCAGTTGGTGAGTTGACCTATTTTCTTGGCCTACAGGTCAAATAAATGGAGGCTACAATCTTCATCTCCCAGAGTAAATATGCCAAGAACATTGTGAAGAAATTTGGCTTGGATAATAGTGGTCACATGAGAACTCCTGCTGCTACTCACTTGAAGCTGACAAAGGATGAAAGTGGTATATCTGTTGATCAAAGCATGTACAGAAGCATGATTGGGAGTTTATCATATATTACTACAAGCATGCCAAATATCACTTTTGCTGTAGGCGTGTGTGCAAGGTATCAAGCTGATCCAACGATGAGTCATCTTACTCAAGTGAAGAGGATACTGAAGTACATCAATAGCACCAGTGATTATGGGATCTTATACTCATACAGTGAAAACTCTAAGCTGATGGCCTACTGTGATATTAACTGGGCAGGAAATGCTGATGACAGAAAAAGTACCACTGGAGGATGTTTCTTTCTAGGAAATAATATAATTTCCTGGTTCAATAAGAAACAGAATTGTGTGTCCTTATCCACTGCTGAAGCTGAATACATAGCAGCTGGAAGTAGTTGTTCTCAACTTGTTTGGATGAAGCAGATGCTAAAGGAGTATAATGTTGAACAAGATGTTCTAACCTTATACTGTGACAACCTAAGTGCTATCAATATTTCCAAGAATTCTATTCAACATAGTAGAACAAAGCACATTGACATTCGAAATTATTTCATCAGAGATCTTGTTGAAGAAAAGGTTGTGACACTTGAGCATGTTGACATAGAGGAGCAACTGGCAGACATTTTCACCAAAGCCTTAGATGCTAAACAATTTGAAAAACCTAGAGGCAAGTTGGGAATTTTCCTGCATGAGGAGGCTTGACCATCTGTGTTGTGAGACATGTTATCTATCTACTCTAATTTGCACGTCTTTGAATTGTTAGGTATACATGATTTGAAGTACTCCTGATGTCCTCTACATGTATATGTTGGCATATTTTGTGGCTAAAAAGGGGGAGAAAAATGTATATCTATACTCTTTTTATGCCTATTTGTCTGCATTTATTTTGCAGCTTTTTGGTTGTGTGTTGTTCTGCACCTATTTTTGTATACCTGTGTTTATCTATTGTTGCACTGACTTTGCAACTATTTCAGGTTATGTGTAGATGTTGTCATGTATGTTGCAACATCTTGATGTTCTTCATGATGACCTGAGAACTTCTCAGTATTTTTATTTTGTACATGTTCCTTGCTGATGTTCATTAGAATGTTGGCACTAATGCTGCAACATCTTGATGTTGCTCTGAGAATTTATTTTTCTCAGTGTTTTTTGTTGTACATGTTCTCTGCTGTTGCTACAAGAAAATGGAACATGTCTGAGTGACCTTGATAGGTCTGCTAGTTGGTTAATATTTCCTGAAAGATTTTATGCCCTGAACCTGAAGTTTTCATTTATCTATGCATTAGAAATGTATCTTTTATATGCATGTATTCAGGGGGAGTAATGGAATATTCCTGTAAGTAGTCACTCATGGGTTCTTATATTAAGGGGGAGTGATATTTCTATGTGTGATTGCGCTAGTTCAAGCTGGTTGACAGAATGTTAAGTCAGATGTTTAGACATCCATGTCTGTCACTTGTAAGTATGTAAATTTATTTTTCCTTGCTTCTATATGTGGTTGGTGAAAGTATTCTGTAGACATCCAAGTCTGTCACTTGTAAGTGTGGGAATTTATTTTTCCTTACTTCTATGGTTGGTTGGTGACAGTACTCTGTAGGCATGGGAGATTCATTTTTTTCCTACCTTTATGTGTGGCAGGTACTCCTGTCTGAAGTTTGAAGGATGTTGGAACATCCAATGTGTATGGGAACTTATGTTTCCTATCTGTAGCATAGGAATTTTTTTCTTCCTCTGCTCTATGTGGTGAAGGATGTTGAAACATCCAAACTTGTGTGGGAATTTATTTTTCCACTTTGTAGCTTAGGAATTTACTTTTACTCTGCTCTTGTGAGACTATGATAATATCTTATCCGCTACTTCATGTCTCTAATGAGTGTAATACCTCTGCAGCTGAAGCTGTAAATGAAGATTATGTGAGGTATTCTTGTGTGCACACTTCTGCTATGTCTTTGGTAATACTGCCTGCTACTTCTTCTTCTTGAATATGTGTTCGTGATGACTTGAGGAAGTGTATCTGATGTATTCCTTTAGATTTTGTGTGTTGGCTGTTTTTTCAAAGGTATGTGTTCATGCTTCTTGAAGAAATGGATGTCTTCTGTATCCCTCTTTATTCTTTGCATTTGTCCTTAATTTGTTTTAGCCAAAAATTTGCCAAAGGGGGAGATTGTTGGGTATTTGTATTGGCTGCATTATTGCTTAAACAAATATCCTTGTTTGTGTTGTTGGAACCAATGTTCCAACATGAGTTTAGGCATTTCTGTAAGATGTTGGATTTGATGTTCCAACATCCTGACACAGTTCAGTGTGCCTGGGTTCATGCCTATTTGTACGCGAGCCCTTCATTGTTTAATGAAACAATATTTCCTTATCTTATTGACCAAGCAACGCGCATATCTTTACAGAATCAGCTGTGGAATATTTCTGAAAAAATATTTATATTTTAGGAAATATTTGTTATTGTTTTGGACGATCCTAAAGATGGTCCGACATTCTACGACTTTCCATATTTGTTTCTGATTTCTGTTTTGCAGATTAGCTGAACTGATCTGCTTTGTGCTGAAGCCCAGCAAGAATATTTAGCCCAAGCTGCTTCAGTATATAAGGGAGACTTCAAGACCTAATTGATCATTCAAGTTGTCATACTAAAAAGTTTAGATTTTTAGGGTTTTGAGACTACATGTGCTCTACTCTTGTATCATGTTGATGCAAGTTTAGAACCTTTATTGTGATACTCTTGTGTACTACACCGAAGTTGTGAAACAAGGTGTTAGTTGTTTGTTTTAAGGTAACTTCATCTTTGAGATTGTGTTTAGGTCTGATAGGTCACAAGAGCTGTGACTGACCATAAGATAGTGAGATGGGATCTCAAAACTAGGAGTTCCTAGGTTGAAGTCTAGACCAGAAGGTCCTAGGTCATAAAGTGTAAACGAGGAGATTGCTGAGAGCTTTTGAATAAGGACTACACTAGTGGATTTCTTTCCTGGCTTGGTAGCCCCTAGAGTAGGTGTGTTTGTCACTGAACTGGGTCAACAAACTCATTGTGTTCTTTACTTTCTTGTCATATATTTTCTTGTTTTTATTTCTGTTTATTTCGTGATGTTGGAACATTAAACGGAACATTGCAAATGTTAAAACATCTTACAGAACATATTAAAACAAGTGTGCTAAAATTTCAGAAGTTAATAATCAAATTATCTATGACTTCAACTCAGAAGAAGAATAAGCTAATGAAACCGATAATGAAAACCCTCATTACGTAAAAATAGAAGAGGTTGAAACTTCAGGAACTAAAAGACCCGCATACTTTGAAAAAAAAATCACAAAACAAAAGATTCAAAAAATACCTCATTATTATGATCCTTCACAAAATCCATTTTAAGGACAAGGAATTCTAGATATAGATTGTAGTATAGATACTGCAAAAGATTTAAGAGATTGGTATAATACAAATAATGTATTAGTCCAATTAAATGAAGATCTTAGAAATTTAAGTGCTATTGATACCTTCAACTATCTGTAGTATAAAACTAGAGGAAATGCATTTAAATACATTTCAACTCTACCTTAAGAAGTTATGGCGACCATACCCCTAACTGGATCCTTAGTAACAGACTGATTATATAGTCTATTAGATAAAGAATTCAAGGGATGGAAGGATACCATCCAATCAAAAATAGCATTTTCCGAACAAAACCTTTGGAAGATAACCAATCTAGAAATTTGCAATATGTGTTATGTAGATAACTTTATTTGGGAAATCCAAAACTATTATTATAACATAGATAATAATACCAGAAACTCTAGAAACTTGATAGAATTATTCTATGATAAGTTACCAGAAAAAGTATCAGAACAGATTAAGTTATACTTTGCCTCAACCCTCACAGAAGGAAAAGTGGATAATATCCTTTGAGGAAGAATAACTTGCCTAAAGATATGGCTTCAGGAGAAATGTAGCCAAAAAATAGCTAAAAGAGAAGCTCAAGTATCACTTTGTTGTATAAATTACAAGACAAAGTAGGAAACTATGGATGTAACCCTAATTCTAGAAAAGGGTCTAGAAAAACTCAGAAACATCATTATAAGAAAAAGAGGTTTAAGAAAATTCCTTTAGAAAATTCAAGAAGGGAGATAAAAAATTTTGTAGGAAAAAACCACCTCATCCTAAAAGAAAAACATGTCCACGGGGTAAAAATCATGTACATGTTGGCTATGTCATGAAGAAGGTCATTATCCAAATGAGTGCACTAAGAAGGATAATCCAAATAAAAATGTCCTACATGCTATATATGCTTTAGGATATGAACCTATAGAATCAAACATTAGTTCTAATGACGAATTTTATGAATATTGTACTAAGACAGATTCAGATGTCGAAGAAAATACTTGGTAAAGGAAATCCAAGTGCTACATTCATAAAAATAGTGTTAGGAAATAAAAAAAAACTCCTGGCCTATATAGATACAGGTGCAACTCTTTGCTTTGGTAAAAAATCTATCTCTAGACATTGGGAAAGATTAGCAAAACAAAAAGAAATTATAGTTGCAGAGAAGTCGAAACATCAGATATGGTTTAACCTTAGAGATGTTTCTATAGAAATTGAAGGGTATAAGTTTTTTGTTCAACACAATTTACCTCCATGATTTAGGATTAGACTTAATCATAGGAAATAATTTTTTAAAATTATATGAACCCTTAACTCAAAGAAGAGATATTATATCATTTCATTGGAAGGACTTAGGAAATCCTAAGAATAGTAAAATAGTAACCACCAAGATAGTTACTAGAAACGAGATTTTAAATCTTATAAAAGGAAACCTTAAGGAATTAAGAATTATCTGGGAAGAAAGAAATTTTCATATTAGTATAGAAGAAACATTAGATGAAGTCTGTTTAGATAACCCTTTAGACAGTCTTAAGAATACTAATCATGAATTAATAGTTATTAAACTTAAAAACCCTGATGGCGAAATAAATGTTCCAAATAGAATTCCATATTCTATTAGAGATGTTGAAGAATTTCAACAAGAATGTAAAGATTTACTTGATAAGGATCTTATCAGATCATCATCAAGCCCACACTCTGCACTAACTTTTTATGTTGAAAATCACAACAAGATAAAAAGGGGTAAGAGGAGAATGATGATCAATTATAAGAAGCTTAACCTAGCAACAGTTGGAGACTCTTATAAGTTACCAAGAAAAGATTTTATTTTAGAAAAAATAAAAGGATGTAATTGGTTTTCTTATAAGTTACCAACTCAGACTAGCTGAAGAAACAAAACCATTAACAGCTTTTTCATGTCCACCTCAAAAACATTACGAATGGAATGTTTTGCCTTTCGGACTAAAATCAATCTTTTGAAGGTTTGAATCATATATGTCTAGCATATATAGATGATATACTTATTTTCACAAAAGGAAGTAAGGAACAACATCTTAAGGATGTAGAAACTGTTCTCTTAAGAGTCAAAAAAAAGGTATTGTGATTTCAAAAAAGAAAACAAAAATTTGTCAAAAAGAAATAGAATACCTTGGACTTACCTTAAAAGAAAATGGAGAACTAAGTTTAGTACCCCATACCCAAGAAAAATTACAAGCTTTTCCAAACGAGCTTTCTGATAGAAAGCAAATCCAAAGATTTCTTGGATGTTTAAATTATATTGCTAATGAAGGATTTTTTAAAGATTTAGCAAAAGAAAGAAAGTATTTGCAAAAGAAAATTTCAGAAAAAACACCTTGGACCTGGACTAAAACTGATTCTGATATCGTTAAAACCATTAAAGAAAAAATTCAAATTTTGCCTGAGCTCTACAATCCCACAATAAAAGATTTTCTAATTGTAGAAACAGATGCATCACAAACAACCTGGGCAGGTTGTATGAGAGCTTTACCTAATGGTAAAGAAAAACTTTCTCTTAATGAGAAAGGAGAAATTGAAGAATCGAAAGATCTTCAAACTATAAAAAGCATTGATTAGAGTGCTTCTAAAATCCTGATCAAGGATAATGAAAAATTGCATTTATGCAAATACATTTCTGGTACGTTTACAGATACAGAATCCATATACCATATTCAGGAACTAGAAACTCCGGCATGTGTAAAAATACTAGAAAAATGGAAAGTTGAATTACTTCCATCAAGATTTTTATTACGAACAGATTTCAAGTATCTTACAGGTTTCTGGAAATACAAAATTAAAGCTGACCATAGACAAGGCAGACTAATTAAATGGCAAATAAAGTTACAACCATTCCAGCCATACAATCAATACATAAAATCTGAACAAAATAGTTTTGCAGATACATTAACAAGAGAATGGAGCAAGCCATAAAGCTTCTTCAAAACAACATCAAGCAGAAGGATGAGCAGCTAGCCGCTTTAGAAGCTAGAATAAAAAAGGTCTCTGACGAGAGGGGGGAGATGATAATCACACTAAAAAGCTTACAAAGCATGGTAACAAATTCAGATGAAGTTCCTAAAGATGACGAAAATTGGGACTTGTTGGGTCAAGATTCTGGAAAATACAACTACTATGTAAAGTACACAGCCCCAGAAGAATCAAAAATCCCCATTGAATCAATAATACCTAGTGGTTGGAGTTCAACAACTAAAGATCAGAAACCAAAATCTTCAGCACCAACTTCAGAAACAACCTCAGACAGCAAAAAATCCTGGGCTGAAGAAGTCGAAGAAGAAGATGAAGCAAGAAAAAATGGTTCAACCATCCAAATAAGCGATCTCGTAGACAATGAAATGGGAAAGTTTGAAGCATATGTCATTTTCGACGGTCCAATGAAAGGCATCTACAGAAAATGGGCAATTGCAAAACAACATATCATCGGCAAGAATGTACGCCACAAAGGCTACAAGACGATGAAAGAAGCTGAACAAGCACTTTACGGTTCATATAAAGAAGTTACAACAGCGAAAAACCTCCAAAGATCTCCAACAATGGAGTCTAAAAAGAAGATGTCAATTGGCAAAATCCGTCAGCTCGAACATCAAAAGAATTTCCAAATAACTGATCCAACTTATATGAAGTTTAGTCTTAGATGGAAATGGATAAACAACTATGTAGAAGAATTCACCACTGAATGTTTTTACCCAATCAGCATATTTGGCTGTACCAAAGCAGTCATATTACCAGGAATAGATAGCGCCACATGTCTATCTTTCTTTCAAAATGGTTTAATTCACACCATATATCTGGAAGAACAACCAGGAAAAACATTTGGAGAACTCAAGTTCCTTCCAAACGAGTTACAAAATTTGGCATAAAAGTTCAACAATTTGTTCGCCAAAGGAAAAGAGATATTTCTTCAGATTGACTCTACATATCCTTGGTATGACGAAATTACCTCGGATCTTATCTTAAAACCATTGTATCTAATCAAGATTGGAATCTCAAACAAAGAGTATCCAGTTATGAGTAGCGAAAGCACTGAATGGAAACCAGCCGTATATGTCAATCAAATGAAAAACATGCATCAAAAGATTTCCAGATTAACACAACAGACAAACTACAGAGTAGTCTATGAAGATGCCTCAATAGTCGTATACAGCGACTCCAGAAAACCAGCAAAAAACAAGGATGTCAAAGTGGTAAAAGATTTTGAAGAAAAAATAGATCAGTTAAAAAATGATCATGAAAAATTACCACGAGCCATAATGGAAGAATGTTGTAGGTATTTTGGTACATATTTCAAAGGACACGTGTGCAAAAACTGTTCAAAGAAAACGTTGGCAGAAAACAACAATGAAGAATCAATCATTAAGCAACGCGTCATGTAATAGACCAAAGTGTACAGTGGTACCTTATCACATCTGAGTCAGATGGGGACCACTTAGGAGATAATTATGTACATTATTGTGTGTCTTTTTCTTTACGTGTTTATCTTTATTAGTTGTCGAGAAAGGGACATGTGAACAATTTGTGAGCCCTTTTTCACAATAAATAAGAGCCTCGATGCTCATTTGTAATCAACGAATATTGAAGTGCAATACTACTAAGTATTTCGTTCCTATAAAAACTTGTTTTTATTGAAGTAGCTCTGGAGACAAGACTCTGGAGGAGCTAGATCCTTGAGGTAATACTCTGGAGGGATCACCCAAATCAAAATATAATCATTCCGAAGATTATATCTAGCTACAACAAAATCTCAAAGAAGATCGAATCAGGTATGAATATATCTTTATTAAATTCAAAATTTACTTTTCAATATCATATTATTGACATGATAAACATTATAGAATATGACTGAGGTTTCATATTTTGGAAGGAACATCTAGTTATTATGCTGATGGTGTAATAGATAATAAAATAGAAGAAGCATATTTATCTTTAACTGCTGAAGAAAACTTCAAAAGAAAGTTTAATAAATCCAAAGAATTTTTCTCAAGAAAAAATATTTTGAAATTTGGAATAATGATCGGAGAAGAAGCAATTCCAATTGAAACTACTCAAGGAAATATAGTCATATCTACCATAGATAAAACTCAAATTGAAAAAAGAATTGAAACATTTTCTGAAAAAGAAAAAAGTAAAATTGGTTATATTCATATATCAACTATTCAAATTTTAATCAAAAGTACCTTTATGAAAGGTATTGATTCACCTCTAAAAATAGCCCTAGAAGACTCTAGGATTTTAGACAAAAGACAAGCAACAATTGCACAAGGAAAGTGTAATTTAAAATATGGAAAAATAAAATTTGATATAAATTTACAAATGGGATTATCCCTAAAAGATAAAGATCTAGATAGATCTATAGTTTTTCATTATAAGTTGGAAAACTCGAATTTTATGAAAAAGGGTAATCATCCTTTTACAATCTGCTATAGAATTAATTATGCTTTGAATAATTCACATCATAGTATAGAATTTATAGGAAAAAATACAATTCATATTGATGAATTATTTACACCTTTAGTTACCCTAAAGTCACCTATATTTAAAAATTTAGCAAGAAATAGCTTTTCTTTAATAGAAGCTGAGAAAGATTTGTTTGAAGAAACAGAAAAACCATTGATCAGGAGTCAAAGCCTTAGAGTAACACCACCCAAAAGAGATTTTGAAATCTCAGAACAAAAAGAGCTAAGTAAATTACAAAACTCAGTAGCAGAATTGTCTCTACAGCTCGAAAAACTAGACAAAAGAATTTAAATTTATCTATCTATGAAAAAAGTCTTTCGTCTTCCGTACTCTGCTCAAACTCTGGTATCAGAGCAAGCATCGATCTTGGAATAGGAAAAGTCTCATAAAAAAAATAAAAATAAGTAAATAAATAAATAAAATAATAATAATAAAATAAATAAATAAATAATAATGATTCCACTTGGCACTCACCTATTAAGACACATAAATGACTCCAAAAAAAAAATCATGTGGCTGAACTTCACCATAGAAGCCCCCTTCAGATATTCTTGGCATAGCATGGATAGCTTCTTAGCATAAAGTCAATGTCTACTTGCAGATATTTAAGAGAAAGTGAAAATGCTGTTTTGCGCCAATGGATTGTGGAACTCCCTTTACATGACAGAAAAAAATTTAATGTAAAGATTGAACACCAAAATATTAGTCACAAACACAAATACTAACAACCTCCTAAATCAGCTCCTAAATCAACCCCCAATTAAGCACCTACACTATTATGCTAATTACATACCATGACATCACCAAAATACAACAAATGTCACATAATGCAAATTCCTCAACCGACACATAATTCTAGGCACCGATTAATCCTGTAGAGAAAAGAGATACTCCTCTAGGATCTCGTTCCTGGCCACGAACAGCTAACGGACTTACGAAAAACATGAAAAAACACACATTCTTCAACCGTCGTCCGGGGTGTTCAAAACCGAACCAATCCAATAGAAAAACTACAAACCGAACCAACCCAAATTAAACCGTAAAAAACCGTGGTTCAGATGTTATCATATCATTTTCTTACTCAACCGCATGGCTTGGTTTGGTTTGCAGTTTTCTTTTTACCAACCGAACCAAACTGCAACATAAGAAAAATATTAATTAAACATATGTGACCTAGACAAATACTCGTATAAACTCAATGAAATTTTTTATAAAATGATATATTTTTTCTCTTGTTAAGTTTATTCTCTTCTTTTTATTTCAAAAACGTATTTATGTGCTACTTGAACTTTTAGAAAAGGATAAAATTTTAGTCATTTTCATTTCTTACAAATTAGAATTAGTTTTTGTCCACGTTTTTAACTTGGTCTATGATGTGGAAACATTGTAAAATGAAAATTAAATTGTAATGTTTGATGAAGTTTAAAACATTGTTGGAAATATGTTGTGTTTCATCTTTTTAACTTGATATTAATGTTGAAAACAAAAAATTATATTGTATCGAAAAAACCGCACTAACCGATGCAACCCAAACCGCATTGATTTCATTTGGTTTGGTTCGGATTTTATTTTTAAAGTCAACCGAACCAAACCAAACCGCATGCTTTTTTATCTCGCGGTTCGGATGATTTTTACGCTCAAAACCGAATCAAACTGCACCGCAAACACCCCCACATGACACTTGAAAATAGAATGAGTTATCGATTCTCCACACCCGCACACTCCCACACATTGTAATGAGATTTGATCCAAGACACCTCTTCTACATAGATTTTCCCTTGTTGTTAAGCTATTATGAAAAAGTCTCCAAACTAGACAAGAAACTTTTAATGGGGCCAATTTATGCCAAACTTTCGACCGTTCCAAAGAGTTTGACATGTTAGAAAATCAATCCCATATATGCATCTTTAACTGAATACAAATTACGAGGCTCCACACCCCCTAAATCTATTTTACAAATGTCTTTTCACAAAACAGAACTACCTCTACTCCATGTGCTAATAGGATCCCCACTTAAACCATGTCTATTTTACTAATGTTTTATGCCACAACCCATGCAAATTAATTACAATTTTGAAAAATAAGATGAATTTCATGCGGCCCAAACTCAATTGCTTATATTTCATATTGTATCTTAAAGAGACCCGTATTGGATGAGTGATGATCTCAACAGTTAATATAAGTAAAGCTAATCTTCACCTCATAAACCGATTTTGTGGAATTGTGTAAAGCAAAAACACAAAATCTAGAATGGTGCCCGAGCTTCTTTCAAAGATGTATTGAACCGGTTTTGTGGGATGAGTGATGATCTCAACAATTAATATAAGTAAAGTTAGTCCTCACCTCATAAACCGGTTTTCTGCTATCACATCACTCACCATTTATATCCACATACCAAACTCAATATTATTTGGCATGAATTGGTTGTTAATGAGTGGGGGTAGCCAATTTTGTGAGGTTGTGGTTGCAGTAGTGTTCACAACCCATCAGGTTGCGATTGTGGTGATAGTATTCACAATATCTATACGTTTGCATTAAATGAATTTGGAGTGCATTTGTTTCTTGTATCTTCCATTCATCTTTTACTTCGACATTCATCTCATTATCTTCCTTTTCTAGGCAATTTACACTATGCTACAACGTTCTACTTACAACTATTTTAATTAATTTCTTTTTTGACAAACTATTTTAATTAATGTCAAAATATATTTCTTATTCGTATATTTGATTTCATATGTTATCAACGACTTCACTATATGAATAATAAATAGTTATTCTCTAATTTTTCCACAAACTAAACATTTTATATGTTCGTGCAACCCACGAGCTTATTTCTAGCAATAAACTATAATTTAAAATTACGGGCTAAATGTTTTCAAAAAACTATCATCTTTAATTACATTATTCACCAGTACAACGTAGTTTGATACAAAAATAAAATAATCATTTTAGACTCAATCAAACTATAATTTATACCAAAAATTATATCCAAATTAACACCATACAATGATGAATTCGCAAGCATGTTGTATTCATGTATATTTCAAAGAAGTCTTTATTCTCTTTTTTTATATAGGCAAACATTATTAATAGTTTAACTTGTTAAGGGAGGAAAAAATGTTAGTAACAAATATTGAACTTTGAACCTCGTGCATAAAATTTCTTTGGTGTCAAATCTTTAACCATTGGACTACTCTTTCGAGACTTATATTCTAAAGAAGCAATTAGTATCAATGGATGACAACGTTAGCAAACTTGTTCTTTTAATTAAACAAAATACTACATAGCAGAATTGTCTCTACACAAAGTGTCAAAGTGACACAAATTACTTGCTATTTATTGAACATTACCCACATGTAGCTATAATCAAACTATAGCTAAAACTACCACATGATTCATCAATTCTCTTGAACTTGTTTTTGTTCAGCTTTCAAACGTTGTTGAACCATTGATATATAAATTGCAGCTTTCAAGTCAACACTTTCATCCGTAGGAAAATTATTATCATTCCAATAATCTGTTACCACAATAGAAACTTTTGGGCTTGGTTTTGCATAGTCTTTTTGAACTACAACAACATGAGATGCTGGGGAAGGAGAAGAATGATTTGGTTTAACATTTGTTGTTGTATATTCTAAAGTTGAGGAAGGTTTTGTTGCTCTAAATAATGGTGCAATCTTTCCTTTCAAGATTCCTCTACTTCTAATCTTTCTATTTGCCTCCATTTTTAGTAAGAAATTATGAAGACTCAAATGGACTTAAAGGAGTACACGGGGAAAATTTGTGTAGGTTAGAGAGTAGAGGGAGTGTGGGTATATATATTGCTCTATGGTTCCTATTGTGTTGAATTTAATTAGGATTAGTGGGGCCTAACTCATACACAATGTAGTGGACCTGGATTCTAAGCAATTAGAAAATAGATAGATCAAGATCAAACGATCCATATTGCATGTTTGATAAATATACACAGATCTTTATATAAGTTTTAATCGAAATTATAACGATTCAAGTTTTCAATCGCATAATCGCATGCATGATTGCATGAAATTCAGTTCTCAAAGATAGTTAACATATATGTTTAGGAGAATGTTAAACAGTGCCCCAGGCATTGGTTAAGTAACCAAAATAAGTAATTTTTTTTTATAAAAGGTGGTGTAATTATTACTTAATCAAAAGTTAAAACTCATATTTTCAAGATAACTTTTCTATTTATAGATCCCTTAACCATTGTTCCCTGGTGCCCTGGTTAGTAAAACTCATTTAAAAGAATGCTTAACCATATGTTTATTACGTTGCACCACACTTTATATTTTTTTTTTAAGAAGTCAAAATGAATTATATTAACATAACCAAAACAATCCCTTCAGCACAAAACGTGCCAAAGAGACTATTAAATACACAAACAGTCAAGCGTGTTTATATTTAAACTATGTTCAAGTGTATAACACATGTTGGTGTCTCACACGAACATAGACACTTGTGAGTACATAAAGTCTTTTATATGTTTTCTGATTATTAACTATATATGTGTGTGTGTTTTTTTGTGTTGTAGTGTTGTGTTAATGTAACTGCTTCATAGGTTAATGTAGTTATAGTGATAATAACATGTGTTTATTTTCTCAATAATAGGGTATCTAGTTAAACAAAAGTAACATTTATTTTTGCAATACCTCTAATATTCGTATCAAAAAGACATCTTTCAAAGTTAACTTTAGAAATAAAAATATACTCCTATGGATGAGGATGGGCTAATGGTCCCCCATCTAAATATCTGGTGGCATATCTCTTTGCACATGTATTGGTGTCCTGGTTTATTCCTTTTGATTGTTAATTTAGTTTTGTTGTTTCCTAAACTATGATGTTGGTAACTTTTTGTTTTAGAATCAATATAATAATTTGTTTACTTATACTTTATCTAGAAAAATCTGACCTACCAATCTTGGGAAGGGATCAGATTCAATCCAACCAAATTTCAAATGTGGTTAGGCTGAATATATTTAGTGCTTCACTTAATATCTATTTGTTATGTTTTAATCATGCATCATAATATACATATGTTAGCTGTAATGAAAATTAACGACACATATAGTTTGCTTGATTTAGGCGTTTTGTCTAAAGGGATTCATGGGTTCCACATATACTTGATAGTTTAGACTTTATAGCAGAGGAATTTATGCTTCATCCACCAAATCCAAGCTTTTCCATAATATACTTCGTTCTACAATAACTGTTTCATTTAATCATTTTACATATTTTTAAAAAAATAATATTATAAATGAAAGAAAAAGAATGGTGATTAACTAAATTATCCTTATTATCTAGTAGTATATTTCTATTATAATAAATATAAAGTAATCAAGCAATTGAGTTCAAGTGGTAAATAAGTTTCATCAAGAACAAATCATTCGGGAGAACCGGAATTCGATTCTTAGGTGAAACAATTTTCGGTTAGGCTATTTTTACTTCACAGCTGAACTACAGATTATTAGCATCCCTTTCCCCTGGAAAAACATAGGGTTAGCGCCAAAAAAAAAGTGAAGCATAATAATTAGAGGTTGATAGATATTGTATTAATTAGAATGTGCAATTAGACTTTAAAAAAAATGTGCAACTAGAAAAATAAAAAACAATTAATTATAAGATGAGTGATATTTGTACAACTAATATTAGACAACTTTGGTGATAACCACTTTTCTCCTCTTGTGATTGGACAAAAACAATGGAGAGATAGAAAAAAAAAGAATAAAAACACATGTGTGTATAATAGAGAGGGTTGTTTCAAGAGTTGTCAAAAAATGGTTGTACAAATATCATAAATGTGACAATTATTAAGGGGATGCGTATATTTTTGGTGAAGAAGCATTTTTCTATTATATATAGTCATGATGTACCATCACCTCAATAAGATACGAGAAACCTAAGTGTTTGTTAGTTTTAAGTGTATTTAGGAACTCTTTTCTGAACACGACTAATGAGTAATGACCAGATCTAAGGTCAACAAAAGAATAAAGGGAAAAAACATATCTTCATAAAGACTATAGAAAGCAAGATTGTATGGATTATGGATAAGAATGGTTTTAGTAATGTTTCAATTTTATATCATTCGTACAAATTACGTTTTTCATAATTTAAATATTAAGTTTCACGCACGTATAATTGGCGCTAGAACATGGCGCTATTAGTGATTCCAACTGTTTTTCTCAAATCCTTCACCATAACTGCTTCATATGCACCAGTAACAACTTCATATTCAAAGTTCCGATGACCAATACTCTTTCTACTTATGCTAGAAACGTCAACACAGACACTGTCGCCACTTCGGTGATGCTTCGCTCTACGCATCAAACTCTTCAGGGTCGTTCTAATCCAGTTCTCAGACTGATAGTCAATGGTGAAGCTCCTTTTCATCCTTCCACCGCGAACCTTTAAGGATGTTCACAATCATTTGAGGCGGAACCGCTACCAACCCTTCCGACTATCAATGCTCCCTTGTAAGATTCATCATTTGAAGCATCCATCAATTGAAAGTTTCTCTCAAATAAATCTATTGACATTACGAATCGTACCAGCAGAAAAAGATGACAAAACAATCCGATGTACGGATCACAAAAATAATGGAGTGGCCAAAGAACTAAACCTCCTAAGTTGACCCCGTTCTTAGACGGTTAGGCTATAATGGAGTGGCCAAAGAATCAAACCTTCTATGCTGAGCACATTCTTATCGAGCACATTCTTAATTGGCTAGGGTATTATAGGGATGACACAGACAACTGACCCACCATCATGCTAGCCACCCTGATGGAATGGAGTCGTGCTGGTAAATATCTACACTATCTTGGGTCCAAACCCAGGGGGAAGGGAAGCTAAACCTTGGTCGATCATGCTTCCTAATGATGTCCAATGGACGACTATCGTCAACCAAATGGTATGACTATTGAAAAATTAAATATGAATTGTGGTTAAACATACACGAAGAATATGAACGACCAAGGTTCAAGAAAGATACTTTGCTTAAAGTCATCAACATTCATTAACTTTAAAAGAAGGAAAATAGTTACAAAGACCACAGAGGGAAGTTAAGAAAAAAACTAAACTACTCGATAGGAAGGTCATCAATTTGGACATGTTTTCCACCATGAATAATATGACCAGGACGAACTAATCCCAGTAACATTTTTAATTGAGGATGGAAATATTAACTTGAACCAACACTTATTCAAAGGATTTACAAACAAAAGTTTAATCATCCAAGACATCCCAGTTATAATGCTTCTCAAGTTGAGAGGCCCAATCTATACCTTCCTTTAATACCAACTTGATCACTACCAGCTTCCCTTGTCAAGATTTGACTTGGGAACAACGTTGTCTTATAATTGATTGTAGAGTCAACATCCTCTAAGACAAGTCTCGAGGAGCGTTGAAATCTAAAATGTCATTCTCAACAGGAGCCACTTGCTCTGCAAGTTCCTGATTATGAGTCTTCAACACTTAGGATGCATTCTATGCAGAGGTAAGTGATTTGAGCATCCCGACTTCTACTTCAACCAAGGCAGCCATGTCCATCTTTGTTATCTCTATGGATGACCTCAAAGCCCAACAATTCTCTCTTAAATTCCCCAGCTGCTCTCGAAAGAGTTTTCTTTTAGCATAAACCTTAGGATCACCAACATAATTCATTTAAATATTAGAAGAAACCGTCTACAAATGAATCAAGGAAGAAGCTAAAAGCTCTCGATACTTCTTGATCAAAATATTAGGCAGGACTTTATGATATTCTTCCACCGCAAGACCAGCCAAATCCTCCTAGGTCCTAGTGGTGTTAGGAACAACCACAGGAGGAAAAGTAAGTGAAAACGAAACATTCTACACAGGAAGGTCATTCGTGAAAGGACGACCTACATACAATCATTGTGAACAACAACATGAGGATGACAAGTTTGAGGTTCCACACCAACATACTAAATGGAAAGACTTCTAAAAGACCTTTTTCCTAACACTCTCTTGTCAAGAACAATAGGTTCCGACCTAATGAAAGTTGGAGGAGGGTTTTTCCTATGGCAGCCCATCGAATGTAGAACCTTCTTATGCTCTTCATAATAGATGGAAAGGAGTAAAAAATGAAATAAAGGAAGGACTCGCTAAAGATATACTTCCAGTCTCTTTTGGTTTTTCATAAGGCTAAAAATATCCTCATATCACTATACCAAGGACGACCAATGCATTGTGGAGGATCCTTAGGGTTGGAGACCATCTTGAGTTGTGAGTTTACACAGATTTGTGAAGAGCACACCTTACCACCGACTCCTTAACATTCAACTCGCTATCATTAAAAACAAATATTCAAAAAAAATCCTCCACTGTCGACAACCAAGAGAAGAAGAACCCCTTCCCTTAGTAGCCATACTCTAACTAAAAACTACTAATGCTTCTAGCGCGTCATCACCAAGCTTAGGATGGTCAATGAGGTTGCAATATCTCTTGTGGGCAGTAATACATGTCTAAAGAAAACCCATGGGCTCCCCAAAAAGCTCGAAGAACTTCTGACCTTTATGGAACATAATCAACCACAAGTCTTTTTCCCAACCAAAGCATTCCCTTAGAGGATGTGAAAGAAATGAAAAAAGAATTGCAAGGTTGCAACTTTATTTTTGTACTCACACTATAATTGGAAGGCCTTCATCCTTACCCAAGTGGAAGAGTTCAACTGAGATGAAGCAACCTAAAACAGGTAAAAAGAAATGACCCCCTTGTAAATCTCTGAAAAGGCTTCATTTATTGGTTGACAACAAGCTTCATAGTGGATTTTCATCCGTTTATCCTTATCGGGCACCACAACTTATCTGGAGTACTATAAATAGAAGTAGTAGACCTGATTTGGTTTTTCACCCACAAATATTCAGTAATAACCATTAATACCCCGATATTATTTTAGGAATCATAAATGGTGGGAAAACATTGGCCTCGACTCTAAGAAGCATGATTCATCTAATAGACAACTTTGTGAGAGCCAACATACCAATTGAAGTGAGATCCAATCCTCCCTGAAAGTTGGTGGGCGTAAAAGAGGATCATCCAAAGCACCATCGTCAGAAGAAAAACCCTGCCAAAGCAAAGAAACCAAATCAACAGTGTGGTGAACTTCCCATTGAAAATAGCTCATATAAACATTATCGCTTGACTCATCACACAAGCCAATTGAATCGCGGTCATCAACGTTTGAAGAGGGAACGACATTACAAGAATTAGAAAAATCCATACGGAACAAAATGAAGAAAGGATGAAGAAAAATCATATGCAGCACTATGAAGGGTAAGGTAGATGAAAACAAAGCCTGATAAGAAACACAAGGAAAAAAATTCCTGAAAACCCAAACCTTTAGACTTATATATAGTAAAAGAGGAGTGAGAATAAACATCTCAGAACCTCCAGAATTTGAAAGAATAAATCCAATGTCGGGGGTCAAGCCTCAAAAGGGTAACTGCACTCAAGCACTATCAAGCGTATTACTAAATCAACTAAATTTTGGGGTACACGTCACAAAATATTGGCTCAAAGGGTCATTTAAATCTATCAGCAATTGATGCTTTATTATCCCCTCTTCTATTTTCTTCAACTACAATTTTGATGTTCCTCAACAACCATCCTCGTCAAGTAAGATCGTTAGAAAATTGTCTGCACAACAACGAGGCCGACCACTGATTATTAAACCCATTATAAGCTCCTTTTTGTCATGAAGTCAATACGGGGTTAAGGGAAAGTTGTTTTGGACCAGACCTGAGGTTATTAATGTTCCAACAATGGCCCACTAACTTAGCAAACATGCACAACGCCTCCTAAAGGCACTCACACATAGCAATTCGGGCTCATCACAACCCTGAACAAAGTCACATGACAACCTCACCGACAATATTATGATCCAACAATTGATCTTCATTAGCCTTAGTTGTCTATGTAAGTGTGGTACCTCTACCATGTCAGATACATGATGAGCAAAACCGCAAGTGTACGGTTTTACCGAAGTAGTAAAAAGAGAGTATCGTTCCAACAGGGAGTTGTTTAATTTGATTTACTTTTAAGAGATGATTAGAGAGTTTGATTGTAAAGATTTGGGTTTTAAAGGA
>Ga0315913_1002129_pt1 | contig 22890 bp, 20 predicted proteins | sample MpolsnodulesMG_FD_207736 | JGI IMG/M metagenome (GOLD analysis project Ga0315913, IMG submission 207736) | Medicago polymorpha root nodule microbial communities from Los Angeles, California, United States - small nodules | ecosystem: Host-associated > Plants > Roots > Nodule | place: USA... | reverse complement strand
ATTGACAATGATAAGTTAAATTATAACATTCTTGATAAGTTAAATTGAAAGGGTGCTAAATTGAACACAGTTACGTCTTATCTCAAAACGGAGCGCAACCCATTGCTTTTGCGCACGGGTGTACTAGTTACCATATGAAATGAAGGATAACAAATGTTTCAAATATAATAGTTTAATATACTCTGTTGTTGTGTCTCTTCAGAAAGGAGTGACTTCGAAATTACTACCTCTGTGTTAAGCATATATAATTTCAATTGGTCTATGAGGAAACTATTATTTGCACATGTTACTTATTCAACATTTTTCTTTTATTTTGTAGATGAATGAATAATGATTATATCGACGAAGAATTTCAAGATTTGAAAATACTAGAGATGAAGACAAATGCTGATGTTTAAGTTTTTTTTAGGGGTGTTTAAGTGTTTTTTTTTTTTTATAAATGTTGATGATTATTTTGAATATGTTATTTAGATTATGAAAATGATAATTGACATTATGTGAAAGTATATATTGAATATCTGAGTAGTTTATTTTGAATAATGTTATTTTTGATGCATATATGAATGATATATTATTGATAAGTATTTGATGTTGTTATAATGTTATTTCACTAAAATTATTGTTCTCTAAATCAGTTAATGTTTTATTTTTTGGGCAAGAACAGCGTAAGAAAACAAGAGTCAGTCCTTCAAAAAAAAAAGAGTCAGTCCTTCAAAATAAAAAAACAGAGTCAGTGAAGTGAAATAATAATGATTGATTACACATTTATTTTAAAAAAAAAACTAATTTATTCACAACGGTGCAAAAGCATTGTGGTAGCTTACAAAGAGTAGTGTCAAACTGGGCCTATGAGAACGGTTTCAGAAATTACAACAGTACAAAATCGTTGGGTTTGCTCCACCCAAACCGTTCTAAAATTGGATATATTGCAACGGTTTTTCTATGGAGACAACTTATAACCGTTGATGATGTTAAATATTAAAACCGTACTTAAAAGGTTATTTAAGACTACGGTTTTAATTATGGCGTTGCCGTTTGTGGAAAAAACGTTCTGAAAGGATAAGACAACCCCTCGGTTTGCCACGCCAAGAAAACCATTCTGGTAGCCAACCAAAACGGTTTTTACGATGTCCGCAACAGTTGTTTGGCGTTGTCGTAGGATGAAAATGTTGTAGTGGAAGAATCTTCATTTTACAAGGGAGAATCTCCAAGTTTTTCTTGACAGAGGGTAAACCAAAAGACCCCCAAATGACATGGGGTAAAAGCTTAACCCTTTTTTTATATATATTGACCAAAATATTTGTTGTTTTTTCCCTCTAAACTGCATAGACCAAAGGTTAAGTGACAAACCCTTCTTAAAGTTTAATTATGTTGCATGTCTAAAGCTGAATTCAAAACATTGATTAAGTTATAAAATATTTGTGTCATTTCATTTAAATGTTCTTAGGTTGTTGTATTTTATGTAAAGAACAAAATATTTGTTATTTTGGTAAAGTAAGATACCATTGCTAAATCTTGAAGCACTGGAATGATCTTACATCCTAAGATAGAATCGAATAAGAATATAAAATATTTGCATGTAAGTCACTCCAACATTTCAATAATTTCTTGTCTGACAAACAAATTATTGGTTAGTTCCACCACTTATTTTGATGGATTCTCTTCCATTGATACTTTTTTTTTTTCTATTGATACTTTTATCATCAATAATAAAATGCCATAACATTTTTCTTTCAAAAAAATTATAATAATTTTTTGTCTATATTATCGGTCTTCATAGTTATCTTGTCTCGGGTGACTATGATTGATAATTAAGTTAATTGTTGCAATATGATTCCTAATCAAATAAATATTTTTTATTTAAGTTTTTTTTAGAAAGACAAAGGTCATACTTAAAGAGCGTATTAATTTAGCCATAAAATATGCACATCGATTGCCTTGATTAAGCACAAGTTGGGAATAGATGTTAGGAATAAGCTTGTTTAAACCAGAAATCTTCACCAACAAATAAGCATATACGTGCATATGTGAGTGATTTGAATGTTAAAGAAGATGAAAAACTTCTAAAGAATTTGTCTCACAAATAATCTACTAAATAAAGTTACTGACAACCATTAGTGAAAGTAACAATACAATTATGAAAACAAGTTAAATAACTTAAGGGTCTTGTTAACCGGTGTCCATAACAGTTCTTGTTAACCGGTGCCCCCGAGACACTAATTAAGAAACTAAAATTAGAAGGAAAGACATGATTTTGTATTGAAAAGAGCAATAATTCAACTTCTAAAAAATAGAATACATAATTTCCAAGAATTTTTTTTCCTTTTTTAACTCCTTAACCAGTGCCCCCTGATTAACATTTCCCATAACTTAATAAACATAAATCAAATAGACAAGTAGGTACATAAATCAAATAACATTTCCCATAACTTAATTACCAACGTGTGCAAATGAAGTAGTAAAACTAATGCTCTGATTACTTTGACACCATCAAAGGAAATCTTCGTATCTTGTTGGATAGCCCTGATGAGGAGATGTGGTCTACACAGTGTCTGAAGGATCAACCTGAGTCATATTTGCTGGTCATGGAGGCGTAGCATACAACTTCCAAGATCGATAATAATGTGTTTGAGTCCATTACAATGTTCACATTAGCTGAATGCCCTCCTAGATAACAATTCTAATTATTTCAAAGAGGTGAAAGGACAACAATATCACATGTGATAGGGGTAACATATGGCTTAGTTAAATATTTTGTGGTCGTCTGAATAACGATAACTAGAGTAGTATTCGTATCTATAACAATAACAAACCCCAAAAATTTAATCACGAGGGGCATAACAGTCCTAAGGTCAACCAACCATAAAGGGAAAGAAGCATGAAGAATATGTTGTGTTGATCACACTCCTGTTGGTGTTCAACTGAACATTTGTACTAAAAACCGTGTGGCTATAATACCATATTGAAAAAGAAAGTAAAAGAGTATGAAAGAGATATATGTTGAAATCATCTCTAAGACATATATTAATAATTAGTTTTTTTGGATGGGCAAAGTTCGGTTCAGACCCAAAACTGTGTCTGAACTTTTTTTTTATTTTTTTTTTATATATATATTAGATATCAATAATTTGTTATTAGATTGATTAGGGATTGGTGAAGTTCGGTTCAGACCCAAAATTGTGTCCGAACTTAACCGAATTGTTTGACAGTTCATTAGAACCAAACCGAACCACAATAGATCAATTCAAACCGAACCGAACTAGTTCTTAAACTGGTGACCTGCTTCGTTTTAAAAAAAAATTGAATTGGACCATCTCCAAATCATCTAATATGAGAAAGCTAAGATTCAAAATTGAAAATGTAGAGTTGGAGAAATCAAACACATATTCAATTGAAACCACAAGGATACAAATACGAAGAAGTTGAAGTTTGGGTTTGCATTGGGAGTTTGTGGTTAGAGAAATTGAAATTGCAGATATTCAATAGTTTTATGGTGGTGATTCATCTATTGTTTTTCTTTACAATTGGAGGTCATTCAATTGAGTTTTGAATATGGGATTGGCATCATTACGACAGAATAGGCGATGGTGGAAACTCGACGTGGCTGTGGAAGATGAAAACAATGACGATTGAAGGAACAAAATACGTTTTTTGAATGATGAAGCAATTCAGCGGAGATTGTGATCGAGAACGATACTGGTTTTGGTTCAATAACATAACTAGTTTTTGAATGATGAAGCAATTCGGTGAAGCAAAACCGGTTCAATTTGAGTTCCAGTTCAATTTTGGTTTTTTTAAAAAAGTTTGGTTCAATAGCAGTCCGGTTCATAACTTTTAAATAACAATTCGGTTAAAAACTTTTACACAACAGTTCAGTTCAGTTTGGTTCAACAGTTCGGTTTAGTTTTTGGTTTTTTTCCCACCCCTAAGATTGACATTTTACTTCTTCATCTAGTCTAGATTTAAATTCAAAATATTTAATTACTTATCTCATAGCTAAAATCAATTAAGCTACCAAAGGTAAATAACATGTAATCCGATATAAAAAAGTACATGTAACAAAAAGGTAAATAACATGAGATGGATGTGAAATGGAACATATATATGAGGAAAAAAAGCAAGGAAGATCTAGAACCTCATCTCAACGATAAGAGACATCCAAAATCACCAAACCACACCCAATCGTTCTTCCTTTTGTCCTCACGTCCACATCTTTCTTCTATATTCCCCCTCTACTTTCATTCATTCATTCATTCAGTTCACTCTCACTCAAAAAAAAAAAAAAACTCACACAAACACACTCTCTCTACAATGGCTTCAGCTACAGCCCCCACAACCATCTCACTCCTCCCCACCACTAAATCCTCTTCCCCATCCACCACCCCATCCCCCTCCCGCATCCAACTCTCCTCATTCCTCGGCGCCCGCCCACTCCGCCGACTTGGGTTCGCTGCAGCTGACCCTTTGTTGGCGGTGCAGGTGGCGTCGAAGGTGAGGACAGTAAGCGGGAGAGGAGTGCGAGGAGTGGTGTCGATGGCGAAGAAGAGTGTGGGAGATTTGAGTGGTGCCGAATTGAAGGGAAAGAAGGTTTTTGTTAGAGCTGACTTGAATGTTCCTCTTGATGATAATCAGAATATTACTGATGATACTAGGATCCGTGCTGCTATTCCAACTATTAAATATTTAATTCAGAATGGTGCCAAAGTCATTCTTTCTAGCCATTTGGTATATATATCCCATTTCTCTCATTTTTTTTGGAATTATTTAATGATCTCTGTGAAAAATTTGTATGATGTATGTATGAGTAAGAAAATTGAGTTTAATTTGTATGCATTGACGGTATCTGATTGGAGTGTATGCATTGGACGTCTTTGTAAAACTATTTTACACTGTCTGTTTACAAATTCTATTTAAGAAAATTAAAGTTTGATATTTTGAACCATTTATGATTTGTTATGTTTGTGCATTTCTGTGTTATTAATTTGTTCATTACCGGTTGCTATTACTTGTTTTACTCTATAAAGTGAGTTGTTTGCTTTAGAGGTGTTGAATCTGAGTAACTCGCATATGGATCAAAATACTTTTTTCCTTCAATTTTTGATTCGTATGCGAGATACTCAGTTTCAACACCTCTTCTTTTTTCCTTCCCTGTATGTTAATGGAAATCAGAGTGTTAGTTGAAATTGAAATGTACTAAAAATTAGATATTTTGAGGTTGTTGAAGAAAAATTGTTTTGAATTTGAGTTAGGGACTGAAAATTTGAAGAAAAGTAGAATAGGTGAGTTTAGTAGATCTTAACATATATCTCTTGAATTGAGAAAAAGATGTTGCATAAGATTATCGACGTGATGAGGTATGGAGAAAGGACAGACAAAAATAAGATAGAGATAGAATTCAAATTCTTACTCATAAAGTATTTGGGTTTTAATTTGTAAAGATGTACCTTAGAGGGTAAAGTTTGAGGTTATCATGATTGATGATTGAAAAGTTATAGTAGTTTTTTTGACAAACGAAAAGTTATAGTAGTTAATCCATGTAAATGCATTTTCAGGCTTTGAGTCTTCAATTTGAAATGCATTTATTTGAATTCTGTATTTTAAAGAAAAAATATTCTTCTCCCACTCTGTAATTACATTTTCACTTTTTATTCTGCTCTGTAATCCATGCCTGCTCTTGATATAAATATTAACGTAATTTGTCATTGCCAAATCTGATTAAATTTGTATAAATGCTGTGGTTTGAACTTGTAAGTTAAATCATTCTGACTTTTGATGAAATTTCCAGGGAAGGCCAAAGGGTGTCACTCCCAAATACAGCTTGGCACCTCTTGTTCCCAGGCTCTCTGAACTCATTGGAATTGAGGTATGTTTATATAGGTTAATGATTATTGAGGAATGGGTTGAAACATGTTGGATGTTTGAAAAGTAATTAAAAAATTGTTGCTCTTTTCTTGCATTTGGATTGTTGACAGGTTATTAAGGCCGAAGACAGTATTGGTCCAGAAGTAGAAAAGTTGGTGGCTTCCCTTCCAGACGGAGGAGTTCTACTTCTCGAAAATGTGAGGTTTTACAAGGAGGAAGAAAAGAATGATCCTGAACATGCAAAAAAGCTTGCCGCACTCGCAGATCTGTATGTGAATGATGCATTTGGTACTGCTCACAGGGCCCATGCATCAACAGAGGGAGTCACTAAATATTTGAAGCCATCTGTTGCCGGTTTTCTTTTGCAAAAGGTTGGTTTATCTCTCCTCTTCTACTAAATAATTATCAATTGCTAATCCAAATTTTATGCAAACTATCTAAATAAAGTTTCTGAACTTCATAACCGCTACTTTCTGTTTTTACTGCTGTTTATCTTGTAGTAAGTTTGATTACCTGACATGAAGTAAAATTTCATTTCAAATGTGAATCATTCTTCGGGGAAAACTTAGGTCCCATTTATTTTACGTGTGTCATGTTTTCATCTCTACTTCATCTAATAAACACAAGATAAATATTAGATTCAATATTTTCTTCACTATTTTCTTAATTTTTGAAAACATATCAAATATTTTCAGAAGTTTTGAAAATACCAAAACGTGTTTTCATTGTCTTTGAAAATGCATTCTTTCCAACTTGTCTTCCGTCTTCAGCCTATCAAAATTATTTTCCTCAATTAATTAATTATCATTTGAAAATGATAATTGAAAATGTTTTCAGAAGGTAAACAAGGTCTTGGTGTTCAAACTTTTAATTCAATGTATACCTTATAATTACACATCACATGCATATTTTCATGTTTTAGGAACTTGACTACCTTGTTGGGGCAGTATCAACCCCAAAAAGGCCATTTGCTGCAATTGTGGGGGGTTCCAAGGTCTCATCTAAAATTGGAGTGATTGAGTCACTTCTAGAAAAAGTTGACATCCTTCTTCTCGGTGGAGGAATGATCTTCACATTTTACAAGGCACAAGGTCTTGCAGTTGGTTCATCCCTTGTAGAGGAAGATAAGTTGGAGCTTGCTACAACACTAATTGCTAAAGCCAAGGCAAAGGGTGTGTCACTCTTGCTGCCAAGTGATGTGGTGATTGCAGACAAATTCGCTCCTGATGCAAACAGCCAGGTTTGTTTTCTAAGCTACTTTAGTTTAGCAACGGACATTATAACTATGCATTTTTACTTGTTCATAGTTGTTTGCTGCAAGAACCTAAATTCTGCATTAACACTTTCAGATAGTGCCAGCATCTGCTATCCCTGATGGTTGGATGGGATTGGACATTGGTCCAGATTCTATTAAAACATTCAATGAAGCATTGGATACCACCCAAACCATCATATGGAATGGACCAATGGGAGTGTTTGAGTTTGACAAGTTTGCTGTTGGAACAGAGGTATGCAAGAACCATCACATATAGAGTTTGGTTCATATTATATATTTAAAACATGTTTGCAGTCAAAATATCCACTCCATAGAGATGCATACTCTTACAAATATGTGGTTTGAGTTGCGTAGCACTGACACTTTTGATTGAAGACACGTCCGGTGTCAGACATAAACACATGTAGTTCCATTGAATCACTTCTATTTTTTTAAAATTATTATTAGTTTGTGTTTACGTGTCAGTGTCGTGTCCGATGTTCATGTCTGTGTCACTGCTTCATCGAGTAGGAGTTAGTGTTCCTAAAAGTGACGTACATCTTGCGAATTGTATGCTTACGTGTTTACATAACAAAAGTATTGTTTTGAAATTGGGATGATTCAAATGTCAATCTACCGTTACTACATATTCTATTTTTCTACTTTGCACGGCCGGTTACATAATTTACATTTTCTACCCTCTTTTCAGTCTATTGCAAAGAAGTTGGCCGACCTAAGTGGAAAGGGGGTGACAACTATTATTGGAGGAGGAGATTCTGTTGCAGCTGTGGAGAAAGTAGGAGTTGCCGATGTCATGAGCCACATATCCACCGGTGGTGGTGCAAGTTTGGAGCTATTGGAAGGCAAAGAGCTTCCAGGTGTCCTCGCCCTTGATGAAGCCACACCAGTCGCCGTGTAAGACAATTTTCAGCTTGTAATTTTTTCCCACCCTCGGTTTCAGTGTTCTCACAACCTTGTATAAGAGCTTATGTTGTAGTACCCTCCCGAGTTTGTTAGTGTAAATTTTATCATGCTTGACTTATTCTCTTCACACATAAATTGCTTGTAACTGTAAACCTAGGCTGAAAGCCATAAATTCAAATAAATCTTCCATTAGTTGCTGCCATAAGTTTGTTTTTTACATTTATCTTTAGGCTCTGTTTGAATTGACTTATTTGAACTTATTTATTGGCATAAGTATTTGTGAGACTGTTTGAGAGAGTTTATTATGAAAACTATGACATCACCATAAGCTGTTTTCAGCTTATTTCCATCAATTCTCCATGATAGTTTATGAAAACAATTTATAACTTTATGAAAATTATTTGATTTGATTTTATCTTGTTATAGAAATAGCCTATACACAAACATTTATATGAGAAACACTTTCGATATAAATTATAAGCACTTAATTAAGTTGTTTATCCAAATATACATTAATCATCTCTTGATATTTGATTATAAATCAAGTTTTAAATTTACTGTGACATTGTATGCTTTGAGCTTGTGGAGAGGTAGGAGATATTGTATTAAATGACAGGTCACAATTGATTTATATAGATGGACAACAAATGAGTTCATGTGAATCTTGAACTCTCTAGTCTCTACCACTACTTGTTGGTTGAGGAGTAGCCTTACAATGACAATTGATAAGTCACATTATGTGGAGAAGAAGGTATTGAATGATTGATAAGGAAATGGATCCCACAGGGCTCTAGAAAACCTCAGCTGCATAATCTTTGGTTGGCAAACTAGGCTTTACATCCCTCTCAATGATCCTATGCCACATGATTGATCAGCAATTCAGCATTGCTTCTTTTTCCTTATCACAAAAATGGATTTTACGTGATCACGTCGCATGATATTTTTATTCTTATCTGTCTTTTGAAACCAGAGGATTTAATTTTTTTTTAAAAAAACTCGGTATTCAATCCAAACACCGATTAATCTAAGGGGACCATCTACACCGTCTACTTGTGAGGGTCCCATTTAAAACCATAGCATAACTTTGTATGAACTTTGATAATTGTAACTACAAGCTAGTCAAGTATCTCTATATTCACACAAATCAATTTCTTGGTAAATTTATACAGTTCTTGATATGGGTTCACACAAATGGGTAGTGCCGGAGAGATGCATTAGATGTATCTATCCATATAAATAAGTACTCGTAAACTCTTTTTATGAAGTTTTTTTTTTGTGGTGGTCGAGGTTTGAACCAAAGATTTTGTGTATATTATCTATTATTTCTACCAACTGAGATAAGTTCATGAGGACTTTATAGAGGGTTTATGAGCAATCTAAAATGAATATATTATAAAAGCGTCAATTGTGATGTAAAAATATTTATCACGTAGCTATCACTAATTCACTCACTCTTAAGTTTCTTTTTCTTTGGAAGAATTACAATCTTATGCCGAAAAATTTGTGTTATGCCATCTATCAAGCTTATGTTTGTTTCCACGGTTAAATTGACATCACGACGCCCATTAGATTGAACTTTATTGCTGATGGATTGGGAAGTGCTGTAGAACCAATTTGCTCAAACTTTGTGCAGATAATCATGAAAAATTCTTTCATCCAAAACCACGTAGAAAAATGAAGACTTTTTTGGCCAGCTTCCCGAGGAATGAATCCGTCAGATTTTACATTAGTTAGAGAAGAATACAACCAACTACTCAAACAAGTTCTAGTTTGCCAGGGAGATCCTTCTTTGATTTATTATGACCAGTGACCTGTTCAAATTGTATCTTTTTTCCTAGTTGATCCTGGAGGAGCTACTACTCTGCATTTGATTAGGCATTAGTTATATTTACGTATAGTGACCTGTTTCATCTCACTATACGTAAATTGAATCATCAGGATATGCTTTAGCACAAAACATTTTCTCCATCCATGATTTACTTGCTTGCCACCGGTGAGAGATTGCAGACCAAGTTACAAATTATTTGGCTTAAATTTAGTTTTGTCTATTTTGTTCACTGTGGCTTCAATTTCAACAGCTCGATTTTAGCCTCTCAAGTTTATTTTCATCTGTTCTGTAAAAAAAAAAAAGTTTATTTTCTTTTGCATTTTTTTTGGCTCCTTGCTAAAAATGCTGATGTTTTTTAATGACAAAAGATAAGATGTTCGTTGTTGTGTTAGTTTTCTCCTTATCAGGACTTGAATCATTGATCTTTAACTCCTCAACTCCTTTAATCTCTTAGCTTATGTTTCGTCCTATGTCACATCATACTACAAACTTTTTTTTTAAACGTTCAATATTAATAATTAGTTGTTATATTAGTTTCTTTTTATTCATTTTAGTTTGAACTCTCAACTTCTTACTCCTCTAACTCTTAGCTCAAACTAGTTAATCTACTGAATACAAACTCACATTTGACTTCAAACACACAAATTTAAATAAGTAAATTTTTTGTTGAGCGAGTCGAATAAATAATTAATTGTATTGTAAGTGTCAAAATTTGCTTTGAATACAATGGGTTATTGACATGGTATTTGAAGAACAAATTTTCGATGAAGTTTTTTCCACTCCTTTAAGATCAAGAATGATGGAATTGGGATTTCTCACCTTCAATATGCAGATGATACTCTTTGCATAGGGGAAACAACGATGGATAATCTTTGGATGCTTGAGGCGTTGTTGAGAGGGTTTGAGATGACCTCGAGTCTTAAGGTGAATTTCTACAAGAGTTGCTTGATGGGGGTTAATGTGCAACCGGAATTTATGACTTTGGCGTGTGATTTTTTGAATTGTAGCGAAGGAGTGGTGCCATTCAAGTATTTGGGGTTGCCGGTTGAAGCAAATCCTTTGAAGCTAGCTACTTGGGAGCCTCTTTTGGAGCAATTATCTAGGCGTCTTAATTCTTGGGGTAATAAGTATGTGAGTCTTGGAGGGCGCATTGTTCTCCTCAATTCGGTGCTTAATGCGATTCCAATTTTCTATCTATCTTATTTAAAAATGGCGGCAGTAGTTTGGAGGAAGGTGGTTAAGATTCAACATGATTTTTTGTGGGGTGGAGGAAGAGGGGGAAGGAAGCTTTGTTGGGTAAAATGGAGTGAAGTTTGTCAACCAAAGAGAAATGGATGCTTAGGGGTGAGAGATATTAGATTGGTAAACTTGAGTTTATTGGCTAAATGGAGATGGAGATTGTTGCAAAGTGGTGAGGGGTTGTGGCAAGAGGTGCTTATTGATAAATACGGCCTCCGGGTGAGTAATCTCTTAAGTACTCAAGACGGAAATTGGCCTTGGTTTATGTCTAGATGGTGGAAAGATTTAGTCCATTTGGAGGGTGTTGAGGGTGTTTCGTGGTTTAATTCGGAAATTGTTAGGAATGTTGGAATGGGGAATGCGACTAAGTTTTGGAAGGATCCATGGAGGGGGGGCAATCCTTTTTGTGTGCAATATACATGACTTTATGGGATCTCCAACAACAAAGAGGCAACAATGGAGGAGGTTAGGCGGAGTATTGGGGATAGAGTGGAATGGGACTTCGTTTGGCGGAAGACTCTTTTTGTGTAGGAGGAGGAACTTCTAATTAGTTTGAGGGAGGATTTGGAGGGGGTATAGGAGGGAAGACCGTGAAGATAGGTGGGATTGGAAGTTGGAGGTGGAAGGGACTTTTTCGGTTAAATCTTGCTACTTGAAGCTAGAAAAATTGGGAATGGGAGAGGATGTAGGAGTGTGGATGAAAAGAGGGTTTTTGAATATATTTGGAAGAGCAAAGCTCCTTTAAAAGTAGTGGCTTTTGTTTGGAAACTTCTTCATGATAGAATCCCTACTCGATGCAATCTTGCAAGGCACAATTGTATATCTCCGGAGGCGACGTGTGGTAGTGCGGAGGAATCAACAAACCACCTTTTTTTACATTGCAGTTTTACGGCTAGTGTGTGGGTGAATGTCATGAGGTGGCTTGATTTCACCTTTATTACTCCGGCAAATTTATTTGTGTATTGGGAGTGTTGGAGTAATGAAGGGGGAAGGAAAAAGATCCGTAAAGGTTTATGGATTATTTGGCATGCAACTATTTGGGTCATTTGGCAAGCTAGAAACCATATAATTTTCCGGAATGAAACAAAACAAGTTGATGAATTAGTGTCGGAAATTATAGTGTTGTCTTAGCGTTGGAGTATGAGCAAGCTTAATATGCAAACTTGTTTATATTATGAATGGAGTTGGAATCCGCAAGAGTGTCTCGAGGTAGTGGCTTGAGTGTGATATTGGAGGTGTGTAGTGATTGCCCTGAATGTCTGATCTGCTGTTCGTGTTTTTGGTTCCTTTTTACTCACAGGAGGTTGCGGTTTTAGGTCCCTGGTGTGTGATTTTCTGCTGTCAGCGCCTTACTTTCTTGTTTTAGTGGCTGGTATTGAGGCAATTGTATACTAGGATGGGGTAGGAATATATAGCAGGGCCTGTTTTGGCTTCGGTTAGTTTTCACCCTTTGGTATATCTTGGCATCAAGATTAGTTTGGGAGGTGGACAGTCCAGTTTTGGTTTTTAGTGGTTCCAGGTCTTTATTTGTTTGTTTTCGGTGTTCCGCCTATATATGGTATCTCGTGTATTTTTTCCTTTGTCGTTTTTTCCGCGAGCGGTACTGTTAATAGTACAAACTCGACGAGAATAAATTTTGCCGATTAAAAAAAAAGTGTGTTTATTTGAAATCCTTGCATCAGGTGGCACACCAGCATGATACATGACATGAGCCATAAAGAAGGGAAAGTAGGCCCCCCTTACACAGAATAATGTCCATGCCAAGTTGCGTAGGATTAAAGCAGCCAATCATATTACATTAATTATTTACATTAACAATTACAAACTAAAAGAAGAATAAACTAAATGAAAGAGCAACATGCTTAATGGAATATTCCTTGGAATTTCTCAAATACTATGTCCTTTTCATTTACGGAATTTCCTTGCTGAAAGTTGAAGTTATTACACTTGTTTTCTTCACAATTCACCGTATGTTCTAGACCAATATTATTTTTTTACACATTTTGACGATCATATAGAACAAAATAACTACCGGTATTTACTTTGTTCTATATGTATAAAATCTTCCACAATATAAAATCATGTGGTATATAATATATTTCCATGAGTCTAAAGATACACGTGCTCTTTTTGGAAGAAAAAAAAAATAGTCGATAATTTTTTTGACAAAAATAGTGGATAAAGTTATTTGCTTGAATTTATAATGTTTGATAAAATTTAAAGATTGAATTATCTTAATTTATATATTATTTTTTAATTAAGACGACATGTATAAAATTTAGAGATAAAATGACAAGTTATAAACTTATAGAAAAATGCAGTATCCGTGAATGAAAAAGTCTAATTCCTTTTAAGTTAGAAAAGTGTATACATGGGGTAGAGGCTATGAGCTATTCTTTATATTGGGTGTGTTCTCATTTTAGAACTCAAAACCCTAGTTGATCGCATTTTAGAACTCAAGACACTAGTTGAAACAATTGTCTCTTTGAACAATTGTGTAAAAATAGACATACGCTACATATTGAATTGTTTCGACTATTGTGTGGGTTTGATTCAATGATTTTCTAAGATGTACTCATGTGATGGTCCGTGCCGTAGCTACCAGACCCTGACTTAAAAACAAAAAGCACATTAACATTATTTTTTGTTCCCGTCAACTCAGTTCAATTAATAAGGACATTACATAATATATACATGAGCGATATTCAAACCCTAAACACGTCACTTATTCACTTTAAGAGAGTGAAGTTTTATCTAATAAACTACTTGATAAAAAAGACTAAAAAAAACAAACGTTAAACTTAAATAATCAAGATGTATCGATGACCCATTACATATTTGTATGAACTTATTCAAACAAAATTATTATAGCAAATGAGAAATTCTTCGGTGAACTCTTACCCAACACATCATTCTTATATCCAACCAATTAAAATCTAACACCTCATTAAAGTAATAAAAAGAATTAATATCAGAATTTTTTCTCATTATTTTTAATATTTCTCTCTCCTTTTTCCACTTTCTTTAACCGACAAAAACTACCCACCACCATTTATGTTTCCATTTTCTTAATTAAAATCAAACTTTTTTTAAAGTTAACAACATGTGTCATTTTTTTATTGGTTGGCTGTAAAAATGATGTCTTGAGTGATAGTTCATGCAAGAATATCTTATAGCAAATCTCTTCATTTTACTCTATTTCTTTTTTCTTTTGAAAAGTAAAGAAGATATATATCAATCAATAATTCAATATTAGCACCCTTGAGTGTCCACCATATGGTCCATAGATTCCATTACGCCCACCGTGTCACCCAAGAAAAAACCCAAAAACACCTCTCACACGTACGCTTCACACGAGTCTAATTTCTCTCTCTATAAATCTTCCAGAACGTTCCATCTCTCACTCTCCGTGTTCGAACTTCGATCTCTTCCTTCCATCCATCCATCCATCCATCCATTGTAAGTTCCGCCACCAACCTCTTCAATCTTCACTCCCTTCCCCCTTCATCCCTTCTGATCCATCTTTTCTCTCTTTTTGCAGGTTATCGTTTGATTCATATTCGTGAAAATGGCGACAAAAAGAAGCGTTGGAACATTGAAAGAAGCTGAATTGAAAGGAAAGAGGGTTTTCGTTAGGGTTGATCTAAACGTTCCTTTGGATGATAATTTGAATATCACTGATGATACCAGAATCCGTGCTGCTGTTCCTACTATCAAATACTTGACTGGTTATGGTGCTAAAGTCATCCTTTCCAGTCATCTGGTATATTATCTATCTCTGCATCCGTGAATGTGTTTTTTGGTTTTTTATTATGATTCGTGTTATCTTGCTGTAACGATCCACTGAGATTTTAACTGACATAATGATATTTATGGTTTTTGTTTTGATTTAATTTAATTTAATTATGTATTTGAGTGAGATCTATAAAACATATCAATTTAATGATTTATTAGTTTAATTGTTATGGGATTGCCATTTTAGTTTTGTTTTTTACTTATTTGATTTTTGAAGGTTTAGATGTACTAATGAAGAGATAAAGAAACTAAGGGTCTGTTTGGATTGGTTTATTTTTGATTGACCTATGAAAATTAGCTTTTATGTTAATTCATAAGTTCTCGCTAACGAAAATTGCATTTCATAAGTTGTTTTTCCATCAACTACGTTATAAATAATACATAGAAGCTTATTTATTTGCATAAGCTCAAAAGTAAGCCAATCCAAATGGGTGTGATAATAGTGACTAGTGAGTTATTGGAGTAACTTGAAGTTTGTTAAATACGAGTATTGTAAGTGGTAGAGTTACTTGCTGCTATGATCCACTGATACTTGATATTTGACATTTGTTGTCCAAAAAGAATAATTATAGTAACAGTGAAAGCAATGTCATATATGTACTTGTGGGTTTTAAGTGACTGGTTTTGATCTTGGTTGTGGTGAAATGTTTTTTTGTTTGTTTTATTTTGCTGTTGATTTATTAATCTAGTAATTGGACGAGATTTGTAAAACATATCAATCTGAATGTATATTATATGGTTATCGGGTTGCCATTTTAGTTTTGATTTTTATTTCTTTGATGTTTGAATGTTTTGATATACCGATAACGAGTTTGAGAAACTATAAGTGTTAGAGAAGTGTGATATTAGTGACCATTGAGTGATGGTAGTAATTCATGAATCTGTTGTTTTCAGGGACGTCCAAAGGGTGTAACACCTAAGTACAGTTTGAAGCCACTTGTGCCAAGGTTGTCTGAACTTCTTGGAACTCAGGTGTGTCTACTAAACTTTTCTGTTATAGTTTGGCATTACGTTCAATCATTCTTATTTGATTGTTTCCTTTGTGTAATAAGTTAATAATCCTGTTGATATCTCTTGATTATAGGTTAAGATTGCTGATGACAGTATTGGTGAGGAAGTTGAGAAGTTGGTTGCACAAATTCCAGAAGGTGGTGTTTTGCTTCTAGAGAATGTGAGGTTCCACAAGGAAGAAGAGAAGAATGATCCTGAATTCGCAAAGAAGTTGGCTTCCCTTGCTGATCTTTATGTGAATGATGCTTTTGGCACTGCCCATAGAGCTCATGCTTCTACAGAAGGTGTCGCTAAATACTTGAAGCCCTCTGTTGCAGGATTCCTTATGCAGAAGGTATGTAGGGAGTAATTGCAATTTCGTTATATAATTGGTAGTGTTGTAAAATAGCGACTATAGTGGTGTTATAGTTTAGCGGAATTAAAAAAATATTGCTAATTGTTCTGGGATATGATATTTCGTACAAAATAATGTCTAATAGCGGCTATAGCAATGTTGTGGCACATAATTTGAACAGACTGCGATCTGCGAATGACGACACTGATATATTTGTTGATTAATGTAGTTGATTGATCTGTTGTAATGTTCAATTGTTCCAGGAGCTTGACTATCTCGTTGGAGCCGTGTCGAACCCCAAGAAACCATTTGCTGCTATTGTTGGTGGTTCCAAGGTGTCTTCCAAGATTGGAGTTATTGAATCCTTGTTGGAGAAAGTTGACATTCTCTTGCTTGGTGGAGGTATGATTTTTACCTTTTACAAGGCTCAGGGTTATGCCGTTGGGTCCTCTCTTGTGGAGGAAGACAAGCTCGATCTTGCAACTACACTTATTGAAAAAGCCAAGGCGAAAGGAGTTTCCCTTTTGCTTCCAACTGATGTGGTCATCGCTGACAAGTTTGCTGCTGATGCTAATGACAAGGTATTATGTGTTTCGTGTGAGTTGGGTTTAGCTTTACAACACTTCCCTTTCATTGTGAGAACTCTCTTGAAACAAAAGTTCAATTGAGGACGGGGGTACAATAATGTGTTTGCAACCATGTAAAACATATGGGTTGGGAATTTTATGGATGCTCTGCTATGTTGTCAAATTGTGGCTATTGTGGAATGTGTAGTTATCACTATTGTTCCATGATATGTTATTTAGTACAAAGTGTTGTCCAACAGTGGCTATTGCAGCACTATAGTCTTATAGTGTTTCAGGGTAGCTGAATTTGATTAAACCTCAATTTTCCACGATCCGCGATTAACCCATTGATGCTCTTACAATTTTTCTATTTAGGAAATCCTACTTGCCATGACTATTACCCTAGCTGTACAATCATATTTTCATAGTAGTGTTTAGAATGTTGATACATATACTTAAGCTTTGTTTATTTGTGCTCAGATTGTGCCAGCATCAAGCATCCCTGACGGATGGATGGGATTGGATATTGGACCTGATTCCATCAAAACCTTCAATGAAGCATTGGACAAGAGTCAGACCATCATATGGAATGGACCGATGGGTGTTTTTGAGTTTGATAAGTTTGCAGCAGGAACAGAGGTATGTATGAATGATTTGGATTTTTTGACAGGGAAATACATGAATTGGTCCTTTTGACCATTGAAATAATCCTGCAGAAACCATGTTTTAGGAAACAACTGAAATGTTGAAAAACCCATAATGAATTGGTGAACCCATGAATTGGTCCTTTGATTTTCTTTTTATTTACACATGCAAACACACATGCGCCACACCCACCCCCACCCCCCAACTCCCTCCCACACACATATGTAGGGAGTAACTTTGGTAAAAACATTCGGTTATTATGAGATAACTAAGATGTGACTTTAAAGATAAAACCTTGGAACTATTTTTTTTAATTGATTGGTTCAATTGGCATGTACTGCTGTTTAAGTTCTTTTTATTGTTTTGATGTTGTGATCGATGATTATTCTCTTTTATTTTCTGCGCAGGCCATTGCTAAGAAATTGGCAGAGGTAAGTGGTAAGGGAGTAACAACCATCATTGGAGGTGGCGACTCTGTAGCAGCTGTTGAGAAGGTTGGACTAGCAGACAAGATGAGTCACATCTCAACTGGTGGAGGTGCCAGCTTAGAGCTTCTTGAGGGGAAGCCACTCCCAGGAGTCCTTGCTCTTGATGATGCTTAAACACTTTGTATTTTGTGCTTTATAATGGTTGGGTTTCAACCAATGCTGGATTGAGGTTACACTAGAGCTGCTCTTGTAGAGGCTTAATATAGGATAGGTTCCAAAATAAAAAAGGTTTTTGCGGCACTCATGATGCTTGATCAATTTTTTCCTGAACAATGTTCATGTTGAAAAGGAGTTTGCTTATTTAGTTGCTTTTGCTTCTAGTTTTAGTTAATGTGGTATTGTATGCATTTTGATTTAATGTGATCCTAAAGGGTTGGTTTGAGAATGGCTATGAATTTTTCAGCTGCAAATTTTCAAAACAGCAACCAAACTGTTTCTTTTGCAACCATTTGGCATTGAGATTGCTTCCAAAAACCTATAGTAGTTTTTAATTTTTAATTTTTATAAGTGAAACACAATTGCATTAAGAAACAGAGGTACCAATTAGAGCAGAATAGTTAAGACTGAGTTGTTCCAAGTCCCAACCCCCAAGCAAGTTCTACTACCAGTACCAGCCAGTTCTACTACCAGCCAGTATTGACAATTTAACTAAATTATGAGCTACAGCATTTAAATCACGTTTAACAAGCACTCCACTTAAGCTTTGAAGTTCGAAAATCACCTCTTTGAAGTTCTAAAATCAATGGCAGCCACATGAGTTTTTTGAGTTGATACAGTTATCAACAATATCAGCGTCTGAGAAAATAGTTACTACTTTTTGCCAACCTGCAATCTCCATCTAGTTCCCAGCGCTTCTGCAGTTGCTTCAATAGGATCGGTTTCTGTGCATTCTCTCTTCAACGAGTTAAGATTCTCTTCATTTAATCTCTTCTCCATTTTTTCCATTTGGAAAGATATAGACACAAAAAATCTTGAAAATAATTAATGATGATGATACTCATTTAGTGATAGGACCACCACCTTTTTTTTGTGTGTCTATCTCTTTTCTAATTGCAATATTCATTTATTTTAATAAATGGAGAGAATCTCAACCCCTCTTCAACAACCTTAAGTTAATTACAAAGTTAATGCTCTCCATTTCTCTCTTTAACTACTACCTCCATCCCTAAATATAAAATTTTGAGAAAAACACAGAAATTAAAAAAGTTGATTGTTGAATTATTTTGTTGACAATTGTTATTGTTTTACATGTTTACCCTGTGAGATAATTAGTTAATATTTTCATGGATTAATTGTTATGTGATGCCCCACAATACTTATTGCTAGGTTAAAATGTAGAAGAATTGAACTTATGTGGGATTTATTATATTTCACTAAATTTTGTGTTTGGCAAACCACATATTTAAGTTTGGGTTTTGCTAGAAGACACCTTTTATGAAGGTGTCTTTTAGCAAGTTATTCTATGAGCATTTGGCAAGGGACACCAACTAATTTTTATGAAGGTATCTTTTAGCAAAGTTATAACTAAAAAGTGAAAATCACACCTTAAGGTGTGGGTTGCTAAAAAACACCTTCATGGATGGCTTCTAGCAAAACCCTTTAAGTTTATATCTTATAAGTTTATATTCACTTTATATGTATGCAGTGTGTCTGTTTGTCCCACTCATTTTTATCATCCATACTATGAGTTGGAGATTCTTGATAATGAAAAAGATTGTCATGTGGTAGGAATTGCAGGTACTCGTATGCTTTAATATTGAGGTTGCATTTGGCAATTGCAAACCTTGATCCCTTTCGTTCAATTTTTTTTTTTTGACATAAAAATGATTCTATTATTGATTAATCAAAAAGGACATATCGTTTTGGATATGTTTGAAAATGGGGGTGGGGAAATTACAACTCCAATCTTTATTGGGCTCAATCTCAGCCCATTTAGCTGTTTCATGAGCTGTCCAATTGCCTGATCGTCTAACCCATCTAAGGGTAACTCGTAAGCTTTCCATCTTCCTTAGACAGTCTTTACCCACTTTACCCAGGTAACCTCTGTGGAAGATCTGAGTGTTGTTGCTGTCCACCATAGTCTTTGCGTCCGATTCGATAATCACGTTGTTCCAACCATTAGCCTGGACCCAGTCCAAAGTCGCTTGAATGCCCAAAGCTTCAGCCATGCAAGGATCTACAGTAGCATACACCGTCCTAGTAGTCACGACGACGGGCCTTCCATCGCTCCGGCGGAGGACAAAACCAAATCCCCAACGGCCATCACCCAAACGATGAGCATCCACGTTGAGTTTTAGGTCTGATTCCGCTGGAGGCTTCCAGCAATTGTCGCAATGATCTGATCTAGAACTAGCGTTGCTAGATTTTGAGCTAAGCTTCAGGTTTCGAGTTTGGTAGCTGGAGATAGATTGGAGCGATCGGGATAAAACCTCATTAATGGGTAAGATCTTATTCTGGAAAATCAAGAGGTTTCTAGCGTTCCAAATTCCATAGATAATAACAGAGATCATTTCCATGCTTTTGATATCCTTATTACGCAGGTTGTCAGCTAACCAGCCAATGAAGTCAAAGTGATCCAGATTGTGGAGTTTCAATTTGAGAGGGGAAGCAAACCACATCCGTTGTGCCCAGTCACATTCCATGAATGTGTGTGATAAAGATTCAAGCTTTTTGTAGCATCTTGGACAAAGAGGGTCACAGTGGATTCCACGCTTAACCAGGTTTTCTTTGACAGGTAAACCGTTGTTTAGAATACGCTAGACTAGGTTAATTTGTTTTGGGGGGATATTTTGTTCCCATAGTCTATGCCAAATAGAGTCATCACTGGATGTTGAGCTATTGAGGTGGTTGTTAGTGAATGTGAGAAAAACACAAGAAGAGGGGGGGTGAATTGTGTTTGCTTTTTCTTCGTTTTCTCCTATTGAAGTCAGTGTTCAGAAGCAGATAAAGTTCAACTTCTGAAGTGATAATCAGAATCTAAGATGCAGCGGATAAAAACAGAGAGAGAGAGAGAGAGAGAGAGAGAGAGAGAGAGAGAGAGAGAGAGAGAGAGAGAGAAGAAAGACATAAAGCAATTATACAGGTTCCTTCCACAAACCGGAAGTAGTCCTGTCCCTCTTGCACTTCCAAGGAGAGTTCACTAAAATTTAATCTCAAATTACAACTGTTTAATACAAGACTTCAAAATACTCAAGCACACAAGCAAAAGATTTCCTATGCTCAAGCACACAAGCAAGAGACTTCCAATGCTCAAGCACAACTGCAAGAGACTTCTAATGCTCAAGCACACAAGCAAGAGGCTTACAATCAAACAGATTTACACAGAAAATTGTTTGAGTTTGAACACTTGATATACAATCAGTGATGTTCAAAATACAAATCAGTTACATACTCTTAAGACTCTTGAGACTATAAAATTTCTAAAATATGGACTTTGCTAAGAAATTCTAAGTGACTTTGAAATGCAAAACAATAACAGAGTATGAACTTTGAATTGTTGTGAGAGTCTAGCTTTTGTATGCATGTGTATTGATTAAGTCTGTTGTATTGTTCTCTCAACTAGCAGGTCTTCACTCCTTTATATAGTGGTGTGAAAGATACGTTGGAGAATTGCCAGCACACAAAAAAGAGTCGTTTGAAGCTTGTTGATAATCACCAATGATCTTTTGCCTGATATTGTTATTGTCCTATGAAGAATCAATTTCAAATGCATTCCTTGTATGAAGAAACATTTCTGCAGGCAGAGCTGTTATCCTTGTCTTGTTGTAGACACACGAACAGAGTAGTGGAGGAAGTGGTTATACAGTTTGTACAATTGTCCTTTGTCAACGCTCTTGATAGAACAAGCATCTAATGCTTTCAAATTTCATCTCAAGGGCCGTTGTTATACTCTTTCAGTCTTTTGCAATGCCTAGACGTGATCAAATCATATTCCCAGCTCTTCTTTCGCCTTCGTCGTGGCTTGGCATCTTCCATTTTCTCGTCCATAGTCTGAAGCTCCTGCTCCTCCATATGCTGCAACTCCACATCAGGCTGCTCTTGCTGCAAGTCCATATACTCTTGCTGCTCTGGTTGATGCTCGACATCAGGCTCGACATCAACACGACGTCCTTTGACACCACCCTGACGCCTCGGAACAACACCTTCCTCCTCCATCCGCCGGGTACACTCCCTCCTATGGGAAACATGCCTTACCTCCCTTACGCACCGAGTAGAGGACGAAGTTTCTGTAACATGTAAATTAGGGTAATCAAACATCACAATCAAATAGCACAAAGCAGAAGCAAAAAAAAACATTCTGGGTTTGTCCGGATTTCAAAATCCGGACAGCAACAATCTAGTCCGGAAAACGAAATCCGAATTGCACCCGACCAGAATTCCAAAAAAAAATCAATCAAATTAACCATGCATGTGTACAGAAATCGAACCTACCTTCCATGATGTTTGAATAGGGTTGAAATGCGGTTCTTTTGAGCAACAAAACTCCAAATTTGGACAAGATTTGTGGTGTTCGGAGAGAGAGAGAAAGAGAGAGAGAGAGAAGAGAGAGAGAGAGAGAGAGAGAGAGAGAGAGAGAATGGTGATAGTGAAACTGTAAAAATGGGGGGTGAAGTTCCTTTTATACTTCGCAAGTGTCCGGAAAACATAATCCGAAATGCATATAGATGTTTCCGGATTATATAATCCGAAGGGCATGTTGGTAATTTGTCTAGGGCACGCGAGAAGGCCATAGGGTGGGAAAAGTAAATCGCTTCGTATTTTTGAATAAAACTTTGTAAATTTTTTATAATATTATAAAAATCTTTAATATTTTTTTTTATAAACAAAACATGAATTTACTGCTTATTCATATTCGTGAAAATGGCGACAAAAAGAAGCGTTGGAACATTGAAAGAAGCTGAATTGAAAGGAAAGAGGGTTTTCGTTAGGGTTGATCTAAACGT
>Ga0315913_1002128_pt1 | contig 22896 bp, 15 predicted proteins | sample MpolsnodulesMG_FD_207736 | JGI IMG/M metagenome (GOLD analysis project Ga0315913, IMG submission 207736) | Medicago polymorpha root nodule microbial communities from Los Angeles, California, United States - small nodules | ecosystem: Host-associated > Plants > Roots > Nodule | place: USA... | reverse complement strand
GAGAATTAGCCGTTACATCAACTTGTCTTGCTTGAAGCTTTGATTCTTCACCATTGATCTTTTGCCTGATTTGATAATTGTCCTATGAAGAACCAATTTCAAATCCATTCCATTTGAAACGGAACAAGGTCTGCAGCAATATTAGTGTTATTCTTGTCTGATGTAGAGACAAGTTGCAGAGATGGTGGTTGCAGAGGCGTGCCCAGAGTTAGTAGTTGTACACTTCGTACATTGTACTTTGTCAACTCTGGTGAAGTAGCTTCTGGTGAGATGCTTCTGATAACCTTGCTTCTGATGACCTTGTTTCTGATGACGTGTCTTCAGGAGCTCTTTCTTCAGACTCGTTTCTTCAGACGCACTGCTTCAGATGCATATCTTCATATGCATTCTTCCAGACGCTTTAAGCTTCAAATAAAATTCCTTTGCTCTTTGACTTGTTCAATCAGAATCTTTATGAATAGTACTTTGATTATGATCCTGTACACTTGAACAAATGTTTAGCATATCCATTTGATAATTTTTAATACCTTGTTATCATCAAAACTCAAGAGGTGATTTTGCGAAACACCCTTTGTTCCAACATTTTCTTCCCCAAAGATTCATCTATTTAAATCCTAGGATTATCAGATACTGATTGCGCATGTTGCATTGATTCGAGAAGATCAGTCTGAGGCCAATGCTTCTTTTTGGGTAAATCCTTGAAATCACGGAGAACAAAAAAGCATCTTTCTATATCCAGACCTTCGTCAGCAACTGAGTATTGTGCTCTTGCAATTGCTACATTTGAACTACAATGGATATTGTATTTGACAAGAGATTTACACATATCTTGTGTTAAGTTGCCTGTCATTTATTGTGACAATCAAAGTGCATTGCATGTAGCAGCTAACCATGTGTATCTCTAACGTACCAAGCACCTTGAAATTGACTATCACATAGTTAGAGAGAAATTGCACGGAAAAGTTTTGAAGCTTCTTTCGGTTTCCTCAAAGGTCAAGTGGCAGACTGTTCCACCAAGTCACTTCTTCCTCATCCATTTAACACTTTACTATCTAAGTAGTTGGGTAGGGATAGTTAGTTAATGATCAATTACTTGTGCATCAAGTAATCGGCCAAGACAGTTAGAGATAGTTATCCGATGTATGTATGTATATGATAAGCTAGCACATAGATTAGTTCGGGTATATGTATCACTTGTAATAGTTTCAATAATCAATGAAATCTATTCTTTTCATTCAATTCTTCTCTACTGGTTGTTCACATCAGTTGCTGAATGATATTTTGGGGCATAATTACCCTCGTTTTTTTTTGTGGTGTTCGGTGTTCGAACCCCGGACCTTACATATATTATGCATTGTCCTTATCAACTGAGTTACGCTCACGGAGACATGATTACCCTCGTTTAATTAGGTGTCAGTTGTTTCTTGAGCTCAGCCCTCCTTTGTATAAAAAAAAAGAACATATTATGGATGATATACTTTTAACTCTATTTATAATATAAATTGATTGGCAGTTCTGGTGCAAAATATAAATATGATAGAGTTCAAAATAAAACAAATTTCTGGTATGGTGTAATTTTAAAAAACTCAGCATAAACTCTCCACCATAAAGAGAGTAGTAATTTTTTTTAGTAACTGTTGACAATATCCAACAGAGAGGAATATGTTCCAAGTAGTCCACAAACGATTCCGGCTGTAGCAATTATCACGCTCACGATAACCTGGTTGTGTCAGGAAAAGAAAAAAAAAACAGACAAAATTGAGTAAAATTGAAGGAATAGGAAAATTAGTTGGACATATATATTAGTAATTTATAGGTTCACTCATAAACTAAAGATTAAAGAGAATACAAGAATCTAAATTTAAATGTAAATCGCACGTAATAATACAGATTTAGGGAGGTTTGTTCTGCAGTATATATGAAAACTCTGATAGAATAACATTAAACACATTCTTGCATTTGTTTTGCACTATCCAAAATTATTAGTCCATATAAATTACAGTGAACTCAGTTGACTACCATTCTGAAATTTCAGTAAGAGAAATGATATTTGTACAACCACTTTGTGACAACCTTTTGACAACTTTCTCTCTCATACTCACATTATACTCTTATTCTCGCTCTTCTTTTTTCTCTCTCCATTGTTTTTGACCAAAGAAAAGAGAGAGAAAACAAGTTGTCACAGGAGTTGTCTCAAATGGATGTTCAAATATCATTACTCTTTCAGTAATATGTTTCATCTTTCAAGAAGTCTACTGTGATTTTTTAACTAGTAAATGGTCATTTTGAAGCCTAAGAGTGTGAGCCGTTGTTACTATAGTCTATGAATATATAAATAAATAAAATTTGTGAACCAAAATACCAAACAACGTATTTGGTGACCAAAATGGCTAACCAAACGGTCGATTTTAAAAAACAAGTTATTTTTTATGTATCTTATTGACAAATCAAATAATATCTTATAGACATGATTTATGTTATAATATCTTTCAATCCAAACGGTCGATTTTGTAATACAGTTATACAAGAAAAAAAAATATCGTCGATGTCATATTGTTCAAATAACATGCCTATGTGACTAAAATTTAAAGGCACGTGATTTTATAAGACAACAAACATATTTAATTCCATAATTTATGCTAAAAGTTTTTCAGTAGTAACATCAATCTAAAATTTAACTCCAATGAACTTAATTTATATAAGAAAAGATTTTTGTTATAACAAAATATTTATTGCAAATATGGTTCAATAATATGAAAATTAAATTCAATATTTAGTAGCATTATTACCTGTAACCTTGTAGCCTTCTTCCCCACGATTTTTAAAAAGCATAAACTGGGCATTACCACCGACTGAAAATTTGTGCATTCCCCAAATTAGATGAAATTAGATGAGATTTATAAGAATTCAAAGCAAGAAACCGGAGTAATGGCATTAAAGGAAATCACAACCGGCTATAGAAAATTCTAGTTCATGTCAAGAAACAATTATAGTAATATTATACCACAAAAGAATCAACAAGCGGTTATGCGTACATCATTCCAAACAAGTATTGAACTGAAAAATATAAAATCTAATCTAATGTGGATTAAGATCAACAACCATAGTTGATGTAGCGCAACACAGGGTGATGGTTTAGCTCAACGGGGTTCTACCTGCAAAACCTCCATCTCTCATTAGATGAAGAGGTTTCTGTAGCACAACCTCCAAGCTTTGAAGTGAAGAAAGATCATGAATCAAAGATGTGTAGAATGTGGAAAGCTCTCTATGGATTGAAACAGTCACCAAGGGCATGGAATAAGAGAAAAGATGGATTCCTAACTGAGATAGGCTCCATCATCAAATATGTTTCTTAACATGTTGTATATGTAAAAAAGGATAACAACAAAGGTGTGATAATTCTATGTCTTTATGTTGACGATTTGAGATGACAGACCTTGGTCACGTCTCATACTTTCTAGGAATTGAGTATCGTAGAAGCAGTAGGGATCTGCTAATGCACCAAAGAAGATATGCTATTGAAACTCTTAAGAAATTTGATATTGAATACCGCAATCATGCAGTGACACCTGCTGAGACAAGATTTCAATTGTCTAAGAACAATGATGAGACTGATGATTTCAATTCCCACCTGCGTATATAGGGTATCTCAAGTGATCGATGGTATGCTTATATAGGTGACATTGTCGATGGTATATAGGTGGATGACCAGTGTCTTGGTGCTCAAAGAAGGGACCCATGATTGCCCTCTCATCATGTAAAGCTGAATATATAGCTGCATCACTCTGTGCATGTCAAACAATCTGGCTAATAAACTTAATTAATGAAATTATCGATGAGAAGTGTGAAACTGTGACATTGAAGATCGACAACATTTCTGCCATCAACTTAGCTAAAAATCCCATTGCACATGGGAGAAGTAAGCACATAGAAATGAGGTTTCATTACTTGACAGAGCAAGTAAGAAAAGGAAAACTGAAGTTGGAACATTCCAAAAGTGAGAATCAGATTGCAGATGTTCTAACCAAAGGTGTTAAGATTGAAGTGTTCACGAAACCAAGAGACTTGATGGAAATTGAAGCATTGACTAACATGAATTAAGGCGGTGTGTTGTGAGTTAATTCAAAATTAGTCAATGGTTACCTTGCTTGTGTCGCAAGTAACTGATTAGATAGAGTTGGTTTTTTTTCTGTTATCGCAGTTAGTTGTTCGACAGTTTTTCTGTTATATACTTGAGCTAATCTAGATAACTCTAGTGTTTTATAAAAAGTAGATAAATGACTAAATAATAAAAACGTAGTAATTCATCCATATTGTGTGTGTTTGATCTCTCTCTCTCTATTTTTCATTCTCTCTAATCTTCTCCACAGATTATGATCATGAGACCATTCGATGCTGACATAAGTCATTACTCATTTAGTATCACAGATTCACCACTTCCTAATTTCTTCCATAAAAATGATGCTTTTGTAATCTGGACATCATAGACATTGACTACTGAAATTAAACCTTTTATCAGATATTTTACGCCAAACTCAAGACCAGAAACTATAATAACTTGTCGTAAACCAACTATCCTATTAATGCATGAGCTACTTGGTGAGCATATGTCGATAATTTTATAGTAAAAGTACGACATACACAACAAAATTGTATTTTCATTGCTTACCACAAGCATACTGAAGAGTGAACCGATCAAAGCCATCACAAGTCCTGTAATTATAACAAAACTGCATTAGTCATTCGTTTCATATATGACATGTTACCAGCTTATATATGCAACATAGAATTTTGTTATAAAAACCATTCCATCCATATTATTTCATCTTTCATGCACATGCCTACTTCACATTCCTTCACGATTTTTTATGTAAAATCATTTACACATAATTTGCTCACTCGTACTTAACATGTTTGTGGTAAACGAATTGACAGGCTAGAGGAATAGTTGAAGCCATACCCAATCAATAAAGTATGCTATCCAAACGCATTTCAAGTAATTGTAGTAAGTTAAACCTTTTGCTTTTCCAGCAATACGAACATATTTAAGCAATTGTCGTTCTGTAAGACCATAATGAAAACACCATTTCTGTTCTTCAACAATTTCGTTCTCATGCGTTGATTAATAAAACATAAAAATCAAGGTTCAACATGGTAGGTACAAAGAGAGACTGGCTGTAGGACCTACTCGGTGCTAGATCCATGACAGATCGAGAAGCCACTTTGCAGCAACAACAGAGAAGGACACAACTTTTTCCTCTAGTCTTCTATTTTATTTTGTTGTTTCCTAAGTTGTCTGATGAGCCAAATTATGATTTGCAACACTGTTTTTTTCAATATATTAAAAATGTTTATGATAAATTTAAAAATGTTCATGGTAAGATGGTAGAGATTTACTGTTGTTTTCAGAAATCAGCTTAAACAGTGAAGGTTAAAAAATCAGCATTGGGAATGGAATGTTTCAAAAATCAATTTCATGAAAGGTTCCTTAAATGAAAAGTAAAGGGAACAGGGGACTAAGGGCTTTAAAATGATGCAGTAGAAATACTTGTGTGCGGAGCATCCAAATCCTATTCCAAGTCCTCCCGATATGGCATTTTTTTTTTTACTAAACTTCAAATATTAATGTGCCTTGTGTATATACAGTTAAGTAATCCTATATTTGCAGCACAGTAGGGAAAAACATCATCTATATCTAGTCCTTAAGTAATTATATTAAACATTCTAGATCATGACAGTGTGGGTTGGTTAAGTGTTACGTAATTTTTTACCATTAGAGCAAAATGTGCATGAGTTGCATAAGTATGACACGACCTTATGGGGTCCATTTGATAATAATGTATGAAAACCAAAACGAGTTCCTTAAAAAGTAACTATTGAAAATGCTCCAAAACTTACCAAAAAACGGAATCAGAAAAGCAGCACAAACCGTAGATGCAACAAGTGTTGTTCTAAGAAGAATAAAACACCAATAAGTACTTGAAACTCTCTCTGGTAGCAACTCCTCTAGACTCCTCGCCAGTGGATTCATCAACAAAGCATATTTGTTAATTATTAAGGAAAAGTCAACCTGAGCTTTTTCTTAAGTTGGATTAAACTGTCTCAAATTGTATAGCTATCGTAAACATTCAATATATGCAAAAAGGATATTTAGTCAATGGGTTAATTACCTGAAAAAAGACCAAGACAACATCAGTGATAAATAATTTTCTATCTAGAACTAACCTATTAAAATAGCATCGAGAGACCAACAACATTTCTAACTTACTGTTGTCCACAATGCAACTTTGGAAGCAAATGCACCTGCTGGCATATTCAATGTTATCTGAGACAGAGTGTCATCGCCAAAAGAGAGAAATCCCATGACTGCAACGCTTCCATATATCAAAATACACAAAACAAAACTGCATGCAAAGAAATACGTTGAGGAATCAGAGATTCACAAAGAACAGATCGATATCTTGTTACAGTGACATTAAAAGTTAGGTATCGAACCATGTTATCAATGCTTTGGTATACTGTTTTTTGTCAGCCATAGACTGGTATATATTTGGAAAGACAGAATGTCCTGCAAAGCAAAATCCATAGACACCAATAGCAAATGGAATGCCACTCCAATTCACCACTTGACCAGTATGATGGAATCCAACAGTCGTCCCGACAGAGAACACACATATAATAATCAATATTGTTGCTGCAATCCCTCCAACTGAAGATTACGATTGAAGTTCCAATGAGGATATGACAAGTTGTAAAATTTGAAAACATAAATATTCACTTTTAGAATGTAGAGAACCTGATAGGTACGAGATTATTCGGAGATCCTTCAACCAAACAGTAGGTAGAATAACAAGTGCAGTCAGAACTCCAAACAAGTGCATGGAATCTAAATGGAGACCACCTATATCTAAGGACGTTCCAGGAAACAGACCAGTGAGGTTATCTCCTTCCAAGGTGATGAATTCCACACAATATGACTGCACTCATGAAAAGATTCTTAAACATACGGTGAAGTCACAAAAATATAAAAAGCGGTTTCAAAGGAATTGTATAAAATGGTTGCAGCACTTACATATAGTTCAGTGTACAAAATGATCTGCAACAAATATCATCAGTAAACAATGATTAATAAAACCAGTAATTTGTTCATTGGAAAAAGAAAAAAAAAACATTATGTCTCGGCATTCATTCTCACTGCAACAAAATTAATTTTGAATAAATAAACAATACAGATGACTCATCTTATGATATATTTTCTCAGGGCTGTAAGATATGAAAGAACAAAGATAAAATTCACTCAAAACCATGGTAATTGAAGCACGGACACAGACACGGACATTGTCAAATCAAATTGTCAAATCCATTGATCTGCAATAAAATTCACTCAAAACCTCACTGTCACTCCACACATTGTCAAATCAAATCCTAGATCTAAAAGGGAAATAAATCTCAACATGGAAAATGAAGCACAGACACAGACACGGACACGAAACCAACACCAACACGGATAATAATTTGAGAAAATGACATAATTCAGTGTAATCATAGGTATCAATGTCGGTGTCGGACACCGACCCGTGTCTGACACTGGAACACCCCTAACCCGAGGAGTATTCGTGGTTCATAATACATAAAAGTAAAACCTGATCCATAATTTATATATCTTCCAATTAACAACCATATACACAAGATTTCAATAAGCAAATAGAAAAACTCACAGATACAAAAATACGGCCATATCTACCAAATGCAGCTTCTCCTATATCTGGATAGCTAGTGAGTCCTTCTCTACTTTCAAAGCAGTGTCTCATAAGGGTGGCTGTATAACAACAAACAGATGCAAAAATAAGCATCAGGACCAAGCCCATCCAACCAGCTTGTTTCACTGTATAAGGTGTAGACAGAAGGCCCACTCCAGCCATCACATTAATCCCTGCAAAGTCATATCATCACCTCATAATCCGTGTAAAATTTGAAATCAAGTATGGATAGATATTTGCATACAGAACAAAACTCCTCATATCAGGTTTCTCAAATTCAAACAAACAGGAGTCCACAGCATTCTCTTACCCTTCACCCTTACCCCAAAATAAAAGAAAATAAATTATAAGCAATATAAGGTACGGAATGAACTTCTTGCAAATACATGAGAAGGCTTTCATATAATTAGAAGATCGAAACTCGATATACAATGACTTTATAAGAAATAAACATTTCCTTTGCGAGCAACTGAACATGCAATGTTCATAGCAAACATGCACATGTCAAATAAAATTATTATACATACCATTGAAAACTGTTTGAGAGTAGCTGCAACCATAACCAAGAGGCATTTCTCCAACAAGATTTTGCGTCGAACCTTTCACCCACCATGTGGATTGAGTAGTACCTTCAAGACCTGATAGAAAAGGAGTCTTTCCATCTAGGTCTAAGTTACTCTTTGAATGATTGCTAAAACTTGAATAAATAGAACTTGGTCCTCGTAGAATTGACACAAAATTTGGAGCTGTAGCAATTGTGTAAGAATCTGTAGTCTCTCTGTTATAATGAAGTAGAAAACAATAAGGAATTTCCAATCTCATTCACATGTTAACCATCATAGGCAAGTAAGTGTACAAAGATAAGAATGAGAAATAGCAAAAGTAGGGAATATATACTATTGGAATGGAAATAGTTTGCATATTTGTTTGGAGATTTTTCTTTAGGCACGTAGTAATTGCTCACAGACACCTCAAAAAAACAACTACGTTCACTGTCAAACGGTGGTTAACTACCGTTCATCACTTTTTAAATCAGTTTAACCAATTTAAAAAGTGATGTGAACGGTAGTTAACTACCGATGGGGGTACTTTTGGTAGTTTGAAGTGTCTATGAGCAATTTCTAGGTGCCTACAGAGCAATCTCCTATTTGTAATATGGAAGTCCTTAGAACGCTTCTCTTTCGGCACCCTAAACATCTCTAAGGCCCTCTAATATACATTTGATAGTTATCTACCGGATGTATGTTTTTCCTTGCCAAACATATGTCGAGAGAGATAACTACTGAATGTGTATTTATGGAACCTTAGAGATATTGGGAGCCTAAAGAGAAACGTTCAAGTCCTTAAGTCAGCTTAAGGCTCCATATAGTTCTCTAATTTGGGCTTTGATTGGTTGGTCTCAATCACATTCTCTGAACCATTCTATATTTGAGGCCTCATATAATTTGCACAAGTTGTTCAATCTAGTATCATAACGATAGTGTGAAAAGAGATATACAATAAAAATCCATCTAACTCAATTCTACCAAAGCTTACTAAGCTATGCAACACCATCTCAGCTCAGCTCACTCAGGTTTATACGAAGATTGCTCTTCAGACTTAAAATACTGCTATCACGCATCTGGAAATGACATTCAGTACCCCCAACGACAGTTAACTGCTAAATTTTCTCCTTTGCATTCAACTACCGTTGGGGATACTTTGGTTATTTCAAGGTGTGTGATAGCAAATCTTTTAGTGTAAACAACAACGGTTTATATTGAAGAGTAACAAAAATGGGCAAAACCAAAAGTGAAAATACAAAGTAAAGAACAGAAGCAGTAGTGATTAATTGATTAATTATACTTGTAGCTTTGAGGCCATTGCTGAGAAGTAAAAGACTGAAGCTGAACTGAATGATCATCATCATCATTATCACTGCTACTCTCGCTCTCTATCTTTTCATATTGTTCCTCCACATCATCATCGTTAAACATAAACTCAATGTCTCTCTCCTTCTCCTTATTGCTACCCATGGTTGCACTTTGTGTAAGTAACGTCTTCTAAATTATTGATGATGATTCATATATATGTGAGTGAGGGTGACACAAGAGAAAGCAAAGAAAATGGGCAGATAGTGAATGATCAGCTGTTATCATAGAAAAATCCAGAAGGGGGATAAAGGTGGCAGAACAGCATTTGGAAATATGTATTACGTGGCATTTTTTGTTTTGTTTTGTTTTCACACCGGTTTCCGCTTCACCAAAGGTGGGCGACTAATCTGACTCGTGCGTAGAGGTATACACACTTGCTATGCGTTGTTCCCCAGAAAATCGAACTAAATATTCCCCGTATACGATCTTAGAAGAAGCTCCTTGATACCGTAGCCCAAGCAACTTGGTTCCCAGTGTTGTAATTTCATTCAGAGAAATTTTACCATGCATGCACCTCAATAATTATAATCTCATCCCTGTGACGTGTTTATTTTACTTTCAATTTTATTTTAAGAAGTATTTTACTTTCATTTTTTTTTTTGTACAATTATTTTAATTTCATTTATAATAAACTAAAACACATCCATGCTTTCTCAAAAAAGTTTCAAAGAGAAAATAAATGTTCGACCACAAACCAGGATTTTTTTTTTTCTTAAGTTTTCCGTTACAACTTTTTCCAAATAATTATTTTTGCTTTGTTGTTTTGTGAGTTGATGACTTTAAATTATGTTTCTCTTTATCTATTTTTTTATGTCAATTTCGATTATATAGATTGACTTCTTCAAATAAAAAAACTTTTTTTGATGTGTAAAATGTTACGGAAAAAGTTTTGCTGTAAAATTTTCTGTTTTGTAAATGTTTTCCCAAAAATTTATTTTAAAGTTATCCGGTTTGTATACTATTTCTAAAAATCTAATATAAAGTTTTCTGATTTATTTTTAGTTATTTTTTAAAATGGGAAAATTATATAATAAGCTTTTTGGAGGCTGTTTAAGAAAACCTTAGTAGTGGCCAATGTAATTTACCCTAAAAATAAAGTACTATTAAGAAACTCACATTTTCTTTTTGGTTTCTATAAACATCTTACATTTATCTAATTCTTTTTATTCATCTTAGATAAGAATCGTAAATAATTTTCTTTAGTAACTGGAAATTTTTTTACTACATTATTTTAAATAAAAAGTGCTGCTGAATTTTAAGTTTTAAGCAACCATCTATGCAGTGATGGATCCAGAAATGTTGACTTGAGAGGGCAAGATTTTATATGATAAATATTTATAGAAAATTTTTAGTAATGCAAAAGTGATATAATAATAACATCATTATCATTGAGCAAAATACTTAAGATTATAAACACTATCCTATTATATATTAGAAAAATCAAAGACTTGTTAACATTTACAAATTAAAATTGTTCTTTACTTGTCTCTATATTTAATCAATAAAATACGTATATAGCGTACAAAGAATCAATCGAAATGATTTTTATTTTGAGTGTTTATAGATCTCCTTTACCTTTTAATACATGTATATGTGTATTTATTTGTCTTTCTTGACCTATAATTTTACATTTGTTTCTCTCTTTTTCTTTGAGTAAGCTTTCACTTTGTTATGCGAAAACTGTCCTTAACTTCTCTTGTATCTGATGTCACAAACTGCAATGAAGGTTGAAGTAATTCTTAGTGCACAAAATCACAAACTTAAATATAATATGATAAATTACAAACTTAAATATGATATGATATAAGGTTGGAATATAAGTATTTAGATACTAACCTCTAAGTTTAAATCATTTCTAGTAGCATGTGCTCTTAAATAACCAAACTCAGAAATCCTTTTCAAGCTCCAGCTCTCAGCCTGCCAATGCAACAGAGCAAACAGTTCAATTGCTTGGTTAAAAAATTATAAGCATAATAATTGCATGTTGAGTAACTTTCTTGAAAGAATAGAAAATATAAGAAGAGTGGAGGATTAAGTATAGACATAGGTCTAATTTGCGGTATGCATTTACAATAGCGGCCGCAATATAAAGGTTTGAGAGGTCTCTGCAATGGCCTTGTAATCATAATTACGTCTTTGTCGGCAACTATGAAGCACGGGCACTCCTCGGATTAGGCGTGTCTCGGACATGTGTCATATCCAACGCTGACACGACACCGACACATATAATTACACTGAATTACGTGATTTTTTCAAATTATTAGTGGTGTCGGCGTGTCAGTGTCGTGTCCAGTGTCCACGTCTGTATCCGTGCTTCATAGGTCGGCAGTATTTTGCTGAAAAATCAAAGTTAGCAGCATAACTGCCACTGCGCTATAACCGCAATTTAGAACAATCATTATAGAAAAGAGAGTGACGAAAGGAAAATTAGTTACATTGTTTGAGAATTTGTCTAAGGCGAAACCAGCCATGCCAATGACAGCATGTACAGGAGCACTATAATTTCTGTTATCATATATGTCTACTCCCTTTTGATCTTTTATAGGAATGGCTTTGCACTTATTCTGATAGACAGAACAAGTTCTCTCATAATTATGCACATGGCCAAAAAGAACCAAGTCAACCTGTTTCATGTTCACAATGTACATAAGTTAGCTTCTTATACAAGGAACTATAAGTAACCGAGTTCCAAGAAGTTTAATGTTCTTGCCTTATTCTGTAACAGCAATGGCTCCACTGCTTGAATAAATTTCTGATCTTTAGATGAAAATCCGTTGTTGGAAGTGTACATTGGTCTATGTCTGTATATTAGAATTTTATGTTTAATAGATGTCATGAAGTTGATAACAATGTCTTAAAAACTGAACCAAACCAGATGGTTTAACTGTTTGAATCTTGAATCCGCCTTTACCACAATTCAGTTATTTTGGCGGTTTGGTAGCCGTTTGGTTCCGGTTCAAGCGGTTTAAGGTGGTTGAACCATGATCCATAGGACTCACGAATTTGTTGTCTAGTTCAGTTTTTAAAACATTGGTTCAGAAAAATTACACAACGATCGATCACTTACCCCATGAAAATCAGCCAAGGAGTATGTTGTCTATTAACAGATGCCATGTCCTTTTTCATCCAGTTATACTGCAATACAAAAATCACATATACATGTCTCAGCTATTTGATTAAACTAGAATATTTGAAATTAAAAATAATGAATATCTTTATTTTTTTACCTGCTCAGAATTTTCGGACCAGTCATGTTCAGTTGATATTACTGTGAAATGAACACTTGCTTGTTCAATAGAGTACCAAGGCTTATCCTTTGCTGCAGTTGGCATTGGAAAGTATGTTTCATATGGTACTCCACATTCACCACCAGAGTCAGGAGTAACATAAACTGAACCAGAATCTATATAATCCCTGAATATAAATAAGAACAAGTTCAGTAATGATTTGTCATAACTCATAAGTCATTGCACACTCTCATTCATTTTCTTAATACATAATTTGTATAAAGTCATTGCAATGCAATACCTCTCATGATTCCCAATTGCTGTCATGTAAGAAACTCTTGAAGCTACTGGACTAATAAGGTTCAAGAAGAAATCCCATTCTGCTAGAAAACCAGTTGCGTAACTTATGTCTCCAATGTGAAACACTGAGTTTACATTGTTTGAGTTCACTTCATTAGCTATCGCTTTTATAACCGATAGTGCTCCTGGCTGTTCAAATTCAATCAAGATGGTCAATACATACAGATACAATGTTGTAGGTGAAGATGTAGCACCGACACTTCAACACTGGCACATGTGATTACATTCCATTATTTTCATTTGCTTAAATTTTTGTGTTCAGTGTCTATGTCAATGCTTCATAGTTTACCACTAGTCATTTCTTAATGTGTTATCTCAGTATGCATTAAAATTCCAAAGCTTATATAATTTGAAATAGAAATTTACCTGAATGTAGTGTTCTTCTGAAGCATCAAGAGGGGTTTTTCCCATATCACCAAAGGAAATGAATTTGAGCTCGTCTGATCCTCCAGCTGGTGGAGTTGAAAATTTGGTTTGTTCACTCCAATCAGCCGAGTTACTAGACCATCATCAGAGCAAAATCAAATTACTTTATGAGCAAAATCATAATTTATTGTCATAAATTGTTCACAAATATAAATATTTGCAGTTCAAGTGTACAACTAGTATTCCATTCAATAGCCTGCCTGCCTATGGTTCTAAATTGTGGTCTATAACCAGCGATTGTGATCACATTTTACCGCAATATCAACGATTTCAGTCTAACTGCAATCACAACCACAACATTTTTTATACTAATTTAAGCTATGAACACATCTAACATGGAAACTTCATACCTTCCATATCTGTAGGAGTATGTACTTGATGGCTTAAGTCCTGTCATAAGTGCTGAATGGATGAATCCCGGATCATGCCATCCAAAATCCTTGGCAGGACTAGGCACTACTGAACCTATCAATTTAAGATGGAAAAAATTAATCTTAGATAAAGCTATTTTAAAGCTATATATAGAAGCATATATGAAACAAATACTTAAATGAGCATGGACAAGTAAATTTATCACTCACTGCACATATCTTCTTGTGAAAAAGTAGTGACTGCAGAAGTTACTGTTTTCCCATTTCCATATTGGATTTGCTGAGGTTCCTTGTCTCCACTAACCCATGTCAATCTCATCTGCAACATCAATCATTTTGTATTTATTAGATTCTGGTGTATGAGTGGCCATTTTGTCGGTATCTGTGGCATTCTTAATTCATATACGTTGTTAGTGTAAAGATTTTTACACTGTTAGTCAATCATAATCGTCAGATCGTTAAAAATATTTGAATTGAACCATTACAACTTATAAATTCACACATGTTATTGATTTGTAGTTTCTAGACAGTGGAAACTTTTTGAATTAAAAACGTATCAAAATTAAACTCTTTCATGATCCGTTGGATTTTTTACATAATAAAAGATTAACCAATATTTTTTCCGTTGGTTGGCCTAATATAAGAGTACGGTTTTAAATAAAGGTCACGGTAACAGTTGAAGTTGTGTTGCAATTCTTTAAACTGCAAAGAATTGCGGTCAAATGTGGGCGATGTCAATTTTGGCAAAATCAAAAACCATTAAATTGCGGCCAAAGTTTGCAACCGCGAACCTTTATTTAAAACCCTGCATATCGGAATAAATGAACAAAGAAGATTTGAAGCATAACACTAGTAATGGTACTTACTGATGTTGCAGTTGAATCTATACTTGAGATATGTCCATAAAGTGGCTTCTTAGGATTAGCAAAACTCAAAGGAGTGGACCTTCCAACAAGGCAAGGGGTGAGAAAGCCACCAGTGAAGAACACAAACTCTATATCACTTCTGATGTTGATGACATGAAACTTTATTGAACCACTACAAGTTGTCACACTGCATTTCCCATTCCGTTCTTTCTTGCATTCTTTCTTTTTGCAGCTCATGTAATCTGGATCGTTTTTCAAGTATTGTGCCTACATTTTAGTTATTTAATCAGAATATATATACACACACATTATTATTATTTCATGATATAGTACATTTACATATGGTTGGTCACACATTAGCACATACTATTGAAGTTTGAAGGATTTGGGGAATCATAAAAAAATATATATATATTAAAGAATACAATTGCTCTATTTATAGGGCATATTTAGAACTTAACCAACTATCAAACTGACTAGCCAAGTAATTAATCTCATAGACCACTAATATAATTTTATTTTTCAAACTATTACTATTCTTAATATATGTCAACTCTTTTAATATCATCTTAATTTCATGACACATAATTAGATATTTTGTGATAAACACTTTTACTTAAAGATAAAAAATCAGAAGTCGTGGTCCAACCATTTGGTTTGTCCTGGCTACACCACTTTATAATATTTTGTTTTCTTCTACTTTAGATTTTTAGCGACACTTGTATTGTGTCCTCTTTTATCTTTTTGCGGCACCCCTTATGTTATGAGAGTTTAATCTATACTAATATCTTTTAAAATCAAATATTAAAAGATGCATTGAGAATATCATGATAGAGAATTGGTAGCATTTTTTCATTTTCATGAAGATGGAATATTAGAGCCCATTTTCTATTCAAAAATAAGTTTATTTTTTATGTAGTGCCGGCATAAAAAGTTTTATACTCTCAAGTCTCAACACATAACAACCAATTATAAATGTGATTTTAGAAATAGTTATGATATACTAAAACATTTTAAATTATCTCATGGTTGCAAATGATTTATAGTGTAAAATCTTTTGTAGAATTTGATAGTTGTAAAATCTCTTTATACATAAATTAAACATTTTATAAATTTTGTAACCAAAAAAAAAACATTTTATAAATTTAAATTCCTCAGGCAAATATTTTGGATGGTATTTTGGTGGCCAATGAGGCGGTTGATGAAGTTCGTCGTCTTAAGAAGGAAATGTTGCTCTTTAAGGTAGATTTTGAAAAAGCATACGATTCCGTGGACTTGAAGTATTTGGATGATGTGATGAAGAAAATGAATTTTCCAACTCTTTGACGAAAGTGGATGTCCGAATGTGTTTCCGTGGTCCTTCAGCATGTTGATGCCACGTGTGTTGGAGGTTGTAGCTGCATGGAGTCTGCGGTTCATTTGTTTTTGCTTTGTAACTTATTTGGCAGCTTGTGGCATCTCATCTATCAGTGGGTTGATATTTCTTTTATTACCCCTACATCGATTGCTGATCATTTTCATCATTTTGGTCAGTCGGCGGGATTACCGCGTTCTGCTCATTCATATCTCCAACTGATTTGGCATACTTCTGTCCGGGTCATTTGGAAGGAACGTAATAACATGTTTTTTCAGAACAAAGCACACAATATGACAAAGTTATTAGATTATGTTAAGTTGTTGTCTTTTTTATGGCTAAAACCAAATATGCTTACTTCTGCTTTCAGTTACAATGACGGGTGGCGGCACCCTTTTTTATGTATGGGTGTTAGGGAGTAGTTTTTTCTTTTGCTTGTTTTTCTTCAATGTGCCTTTTGGTAACATACTCTTGACATTGTATTCCTTTTAGCTGATTCTTTTTGGCGCATCTTGTGCGAATTGAGCCACTTTGGTTAAGTTATATTTCATTTTAGTTTTAAAAAAAAAAAAGGAATATACCTTTATTCCACCTTAACCAAAACATCTTATAGGAATGCCACGAAACATTGTTTTGATCTCAATATGGATAAAATATTGCGTGAACGTAAACTTTGACAATTACGTCAAGAGAGCATATTTTTTGGCTTTAATGTCCATGTCCTAATTATGACAGGTAGTCAGGTACTATATCTCATTCTTTGTGTATACACATGAAAATAAATATATGATTTAAAATAAATGTTTAATTATTATCAAAGATATAAATATAGATACTAAAAAAAATATAATCTTTTGTTTTGCAGAAAAATAGTATTAATTATTAAATATTTAGTAGATCTATATACGAAAAATATGATAAAAAAAATTAAGGCTTAAATGGTTGTGCTATTGAGATCGTAATTCGTCACATGAGGAATTAAAAGAGAACACGTAAATATGCATTTATGTATGATTTTGACGTGTTGGGATGAATACATATGTTAATAATGTTGATTCTAAACCATTTGTAACTATCTTTTCCTTATGCAATAAGAGGCAATTATTTCAACCAGATGTGTGGATATTGAGGGATACAGAGTCCCTCCATTGATAAAGACATGCAGTTCACATATTCATTGATTTAATCTGCTCTATGGATTTGAGATTGGCCAACTGATATTACATTTTCAAAAAATTATTTTTAAATTAATATATTGATCGTGATCTAAAATTGAACGAACTAAATTAATAAATAATCCATGCATATATTGCGTGAATCTTAATCGGTTGATAGAGTTTAAGCTTCAAAAGGCGTGCGTGCAAGTTATGTAGCTAATGATAGGGTGCTTCAAATCTAATAATATAGACATTTAAAAAAAGTTAAACATAACGAACAATGGATTAACTCAAGTGGGTAAAGAACTAGAACCCTTTAAATATATGGTCAGAAGTTTAATTTCAGTCTCGTGTGTATAAAAACAATCAAATTGGGAGAACTAATAGTGCACCATATGTGCCCCACATGTTTGGTTTTCTACGATGATTATTTACAATTATACAACAATGAAAACTTCGTCTCAATACGATTAAACTTAGACCGTTCACATTTAAATCCTTTGATCATAAGCAATACTCTCCATCACAAGGTGCACATGAAAAAAAGCAAGCGTGTATGAACATATATATATATAGTTGGGGGATGGCTATGTGGCACCAATGACCAATTAAATGCTAATTTAGTAGTATGAATGAATTATGTGCAGTTGACTTTTGCATATATAATTTCAGCATTTAATTAAATACTAGGTGTTTAATATTGACAAGAGCAATTCTTAATAAATGTTGATAACATGATCAACCTCTAAATGAAGCCTCCCCTCCTAGCTTAAATTTTTGGGCTAAACATTAGAATTCATTAATGCAAACACAACTATTGTTTTCATAATATTTATGTATATTGAAGGTGACAACTTGGTTGATAATTTGATGTGTCATATCACGCTAATCACCAACAAAATAAAATATAAATCAATAAAGTTTTTTTTCTTAATAGTAAAAGAGTTTCTAATTAAGCAAATTTAATTAATATTTTGAGGTTTTTCATCGGCTCCATCCCCCTATCGTAGATAATTCTATTCGACACTACCAAAAAAAGATTTTTTTTTTTTGCTAAGCCAAAAAAAAAAAGTACTTTTTCCAATATGGATTTCAACTATAGTTTTCTACGTTGTAAAAATATAAACTAGTATAAACACTTGACAATACAAAATGATGGAAATGACTTTCCATTTATTTTCTTGGAGTTATTATAATATAAAAATATCAATAAACATCCAAAGGTTGTGGTGGGAATTAACCTCGAAGATAAGGTGGTTGAATATGGATTGCAAACCAATTAATAATTTGCCAAACAAGTTAGTAGTAATACACTTATACGACATTTATGAGCCATGCTATTGCTAGAAACCATCAATATCATGAATCCTCGTTGTTCCCTTTTTATTAATTTTCCCCCGTTTATTTACTTATTTTGTTCAAGAATTTGAAAGAAAATTTTCACGAAAAAAATAATAATTTGAAAGACATTATAGGCTGTGGATATTATGCAAACATGTCTTACTTAATAAATTAATATACTTGGAAGAAATAAAGAACCCATATCATTAACCTCAAAGGGAAAAAGAAAGAATAAATAAAAAATATAAAAATTTCAAAGTATGTATTGTGTGCATGACATACCTTGACAGGGTAATGGCAAAGTAGAGGAAGTTTTGCAGTATCACCAGTTTGTAGATAATAGAACTCATTGAGAAGACATGCTTTAACACTACATATATTCAATTAAAATAATAAATTAAATCCAATTTTATGGTTCATATAATTTGGAATTAATTAACATTATAGCAATGGTTTTAATTAACATTCATTTTCATCACCAATGTAATATTCTTACTTGGAATTTGAAGGTGAGATCATAGCCACCCAATCTCCATCTCTTGGTTTCGAAACGCCGGTGACGGTAACCGTGACAAACTCCTCATCCAACAATTTAGAATTTGAGGTGATATTCAGTTTAAGATAAGGACTTATATGAGAACAATCATTCAAAATTCTTCTATTTATCAACCTAAAATCTGATAATGCAGTAAAATTTTGGTGTAAGGCTTTAGTGTGTGTAACCGTAAGGTCCAAAGTTGAGGAAGGGAAAGTAGTAGACATTGAAGGGCTAAAAAGGAAGAAAAAGAGTAAAATGAATACATGTTTGAGAACCCAATTTGAGGATTCCATGAATGAAGATGAATGGAAAGAAAGAGTATAGAATTTGAATTAAGGCCAAAGCTTTTTGTGTGATTAATTGTTTTGAAAGGAAGAAAATGTGGCCTTGGTTTTGGTTTGTATCTTTAATCAAACTCTTTCCTTTTCTTAATAGTAATGATATAACTCTTAGGATTTCCCAAAATGAGAGGTGCTTTTATAAGTGAAGAAAACACGTAGTTATTGTAACATGTGGTAGTTGATGATGGGCTTACTTGTCATTTTTTAAATCAACTCTAATTCAAATGTTATCTATTTTTTATTTTTTTAACTAGTAAATATCCCTATATTCCATGCTTTCAAATGTTTAACTATACTTCCATTTATTACTTTAGAAATAACTACTCGTCATCTTACTATTATAAAGAAATATTATTTTTTAAGTTCGTTGAATAACTAATGCATCTAATATATTATTATAAACCATATCTATCAATTGAGTGGATCATATATAAAATGGTAGGATTCATGTTGATTTTGCTTGATGGTAGAAGGAGTGTTGGAAAGAAAATATTAAGATGAAATACAATTAAAACTAGGTGTAAAAAAGTATATTCTTCTATTGTATTGCATATACGTGAATGATGGTGCCTCCTAAGGATTTGGGCAAGGAGCTTAGTACGTGTGGGGAACGTGGTCTCTTTCTTTGACATGAATTTTGTCGGTTTATAAGCTTCACTTCTAGGTGGATGCATGGCTGGTAACAGCCTTTTAAATCTCTCTTTTATACCTTTTTATGTGTGTATTGTTTTAATTTCTTTGGTAATATTTCGTATGTATATATATATGCTACCCATATTCCTAAATATATTTGAAGGAAAATAGCTTCATTACTTAAAATGTATTCAATATAATTTGGTATATTTACCAAGACCTGAAAACTAATTAAGGATGTGGTCGCCTTAACTAATCTATGAACCGCCTCATTTGTTTGTCTCTTCACAAACTCAACACTAGAGTTTACATAATATTAGTTGAAGATAGTTATACAATTACAAATTATCCTCACCATGTAGAATAAGAGTAACATCATTTGCAATCCACCTGTTATATATACTGAATCGAGATATCTTCATCATCACCTATTCTCCACCTGCTTCCAACTTTCAAATAATATCTTGCCTTATAGAGTAGTTGATTATCGGGTAGCAATTTTCAGTAACGGGTAACACCGTTAATAAAAAATTCTTCGCGTTAATCAATTACTCCATACATTTAATATTAAAGGATTACTTTAGATTATTTAAGAAAAAATAGAAAAAAGTTTGTAAACATTTAAAAGAATGTAATAACCTTGCAAAATTATCAGTATTAGCTTTACAGGCTTTTTTTTATTTACCCATTATCATTAATTTCGTTAAAAAAAACATTATCAATAATGCATACTAAAATATAGTTCTCGTGAGCTTAGCTCAGTTAGTATGGACAATGCATAATATATGTAAGGTCTGGGATTCAAACCCCACTACACAAAAAAAATGCATACTAAAATATAATTTTATTTTAAAATTATAATTAGAACAAAATATAAAATATACTACCTTCATATTTAATTTTAAGACTCTTTTGAGTTTTTTCTTTATCTTTTTTTATAAAAAAATAAAAAAGAAAAAATAATAATATAAGGTTTCAAATTTTAATGTGCATTAATTACTTTTTTACATTGTACCCCTATTTATTTTACATGTTTTTCTGCGATATATAATAAATACTTCATGAAAACATGAATTAATCATATCTCCTAAAGGTTAAACATGTAAAACGAAAACAATTATTAACAAAATTAATTTAACAATCAACTTTTTTAATTATCGTATTTTTTTAAAAGGTTCATATATTTAGGACGAAGACAATATTATATTGAAACATTTTTTTTAAAGGTATATTGAAACATTTTTGTTAGCCAATGTTACACTCATACTCATAAAACAGAGAAGGAATCATGGTTTCCTTTTTTTTATACTGATCGTATTGGAGTCTACGCTAAGTAGTGAATAGAAAATAGAATAGAATTCTTTTTTGACTTTTTGTGTTAAGCAATAATGGGAGGCAAATGGATGCTGCGGTTAATTTTGTCACATTTCTTTTTATAAAATATATAAAATTTAATACAATCTTATTAATTACTGGATACATATATAACATTTGAATTATAGGAAACGTTACGATAATTTTTTAATGAAAAAAACGGTACCATAATGAAAGTACCATGTAGTTGGGTTTGAGACAAACAATCATCTGGATATATTACTACACAATGACGTTTGTGTCCGTAATGGCGAGAGCATGCCCCATTAAGTGAAAGAATATTACTTTTTCCACCCCATCTATTTATCGCGCGTTTTATTTTTTCAAAAATGTTCTTGAGATTTTCGGATTTTAAAATTTGAACTGGTGTTTTCCTTTGTTATAGGGTGCAAAAAGTGAGTTTTTCACCAATTCGAATTTTGTAATCCGAAAAAATCCGAAAATCTCAAAAAATAGAGCACGCTATTTGATTTTTTTTTTCAGATTATAGAATCCGAACACCCTCTTTTTCATGGTGCTAATGCAGTTCGGATTACGTAATCCGAACAACACCAACACCAATTTTGAACATGTTTCTAACATGGATAGTCATTTTAAGGACAATATTAATCTTCTTATCTTTCATCCTTGTGTTTTTATTATCAAGACTCTCTTAGAAGTGACTTCTTACGGGACTTCGCCCTCAAAATCCAAAATACAATCGTTTAGACCCTTTTTTCATGGTGCTAATGCAGTTCGGATTACGTAATCTGGACAACACTAGCACCAATTCTAAACATGTTTGTAACATGGATAGTCATTTTAAGGACAATATTAATCTTCCGACCTCTCATCCTTGTGTTTTTATGATTTTATTTGACATGAATAGACCCTTTATTTGGTTGTTTTTAAAAGCAAAATTCAAAATTGCAGAAATGGGAGAGATTATGATTGCTGATTATACATAAGCATAGTCCGCATTATGAAATCTGAACTCGTCCGGATCATGAAATCCGAACTGTAAATGGGCATTCTTAGAAATTTTACAGGATGCGTGAGATTACCAACGCATCAAGCTAGAGGGAGGAAACCATACTTTTTGGTCGAATGGAGAGAGGAATCCTCAGTCTATCCCACTGCTATATGACATCAAGAAAAATGGTACCAAAATTATTTTTCTCACTTTTTAAATTTTGGTTTTTTCTAAACATAGATCAGCGGCAGTTAGTTGTCGTTCGACTCTTCAGAACCAGTAT
>Ga0315913_1002127_pt1 | contig 22898 bp, 9 predicted proteins | sample MpolsnodulesMG_FD_207736 | JGI IMG/M metagenome (GOLD analysis project Ga0315913, IMG submission 207736) | Medicago polymorpha root nodule microbial communities from Los Angeles, California, United States - small nodules | ecosystem: Host-associated > Plants > Roots > Nodule | place: USA... | reverse complement strand
AAAAAAAAAAATCCAGTATAAAGAAAAATAAATAAAACACCTCCATTATGAGTTTTTTTTTTTCCTTCTTTTCAATATAAATATGACAAGCATAATTAGTCATACCACTTACCCTTTTCTTTTTTTGATAGAATTATCACACTTACTCTTTTCGTACGTATATGCGAATATTTGTTATTAGTGTATATGGTTTTCCATTTTGAAACGACTGTGCTTGTTTGAATACTTTCGCCCACACCATGCATGTCTCAAATTTGAGGTTCCACCGAAAAGGAACCGCACAAAAGAGGGACCACAAGGGTGACCCAGCTTCATGTGTCCTTCTAATGTCAATTCAGTACTCACTTACCTACAACAAGCAATTCACATGTCTGCATGTGTGTTCTCCATCGTTTCTATTTGTTATTCTTATTTGCACTAATTTTCAGTAGGGTAATGTTTGATGGACATTCATTTATCCGTTTACACTTGGGGTGGTTTTTACATTTCCATTCTTTATCGTTGTTTTATTTATTGGAGAGTGTAAGTGTGGATCCATCACATATATAAAATTATTGTTGATTATTTTTTCACTCAATGAGTTTCTCGCTCTATTTAGGGCGCATGAAAAATCAATAGGTGAGAAAAGAAAAAATCATTAATTTCAAGTATGAATAGTATTATTTGAACAACTAGAATTAGACAACGTATCTAATACGGTATAAAAGTAATCATTTATAACTATTAATTTGACTTAAAGAAAGAATAAAATAATTAAAAAAAATCAAATGGTGCATGTATTATATACAAATATGGTATTGGACATCGAAAAAGTTGTCAAAATAATATTTGTTTTCCCGTATCATATCATAAGTCATTGAAAAAAGGTGATTTTGCCAATAAAAAATTGTCTTGACACCGTATTTTTACACGAAATTGTTAATTTAATAATAGTTTTTTTTAGCTCTCTCTTAATCAAACTTCCATTTAATTTATGTGTATTTTTATATGTTGTTCCAAAAGTTATCACATTTTGATTGTTCAAATATCACTCCTCATATCATTAATTCCAACACCACCCATAATTAATTTTACACATTGATATGGATGGTGTTGAAATATACTTGATCAGTTTCACACCCACACCAAACTACTGTAAAGTTTTTCATTGTACTTTTTTACCCTTATCCCAAAGGTGGACTTGTCGCTTTGTCTCATGGATTTTTGACCTATCTCGCTCCTTGGGTCTCTTTAAAAATGGTGGCTAAGGTTCTGGTAGGAAGGTTTGTGTATGTGACGGATAAGATCATTTCATTTAACTAGAAAACCTTTAATAAAGGTTAACATCTGGTGTGGACAGGGTCATGGCGGTGAATGAAATAATTGAATTCACCAAGGAATGAAGGAGAGACTGCATAATTTTTAAACTCGATTTTGAGAAGGCTTGAGACTCAGATGGTTTGAGTTTACTTGATTATATGTTGCAGAGTTTTGGTTGTAGAGGGCTCAAACAAGGGGAACATATAACTTCTTTCTAGTTTCTCTTGGTGGTTGAAGGCTTGATTTATTCAATAACGCGAATGAAAGAGATTAATTTGTATTCATGGTTTAAGGTGGGGAATGTTGGCCCGGTGGTTTCATACCTCTAATATGTTGACAACAAGGCTTAATGTGGGTTAGGTGGTGGTCTTGAAACATTGACGGATAATCTTTGAACTCTTAATAAAGTCCTTTGGTGCTTTGAACCCTGGCTTCAGGTATTTAAGTTAATTTTTCTAAGTTGTGGGGTATAGATTAATGTGAAAAATTCCTTCATAAGGGTGGTAAAATATTTTCTAAACTGTAAAGTAGGGTTCTTCCGCTCAAGAACCTTGGTTTGCTAGTGGGGGCTAGTCCTTGAAAGTGATAAAACTTAGGAGCCCTAATAAATCTAATGTTTAGAAGGCTTGGTTTGTCGAGTAATAGATTTGTGAGTTTTGGTGGTAGGGTTGTCTTAATAAACTCAGTCATGAATTTTATCCTTATCTTATATCTCTCGTTCATGAAGATGCCTTAAATCGTGGATTCAAATTGTCAGACTCTAGAGCTATTTCGCTTAGGTGGTTATAAGGGGGTTACCAAAATCTTATAAGTTTGATGGTGAGAGGTCTATAAGCCTACAAGTAGATGAGATCTTTGGGTTATGGACACTCTTTTAGTTAATTAACATTTTTTGGCGTTGAAGGATCATCTTCAGGTGTCCTGCTTGTGGCGGGATGTTCTAGATGCTAAATATGGGCTCCATATGGCCTTGTCTCATTTATGAGGTTGTTTGGGGGGGGTCGATTATTCCCATCTTGGCAGGAAGGAATTTTGTTAGGGTCATGTATGGAGTCTACCTTCGACTGGTTGGTAGAGGGAGTGATCAAGATGGTCTGTAACAGTTATTAAAATTCCTTTTTGTAATGACACCTACATAAGGAAGGTTCTGTTGAGGATCCAATTCTATAAGACTTATCTTGTTTCAGATCAACAAGGCTCGATGGTTGGTAGCACGGGTCTGGGCTGTGTAAATTTGGGACATAAGATGGAAGAAAGGTCCTTTTTTTTTTTTCCGGGAGGAGATTCTCGATGCGACCGCTTCCAGTTATGTAAATATTATCCGAGAGGTTTGTACCCGTTTAACTTGTTATACTCAGTTCTCTTGGAAACCTCATGGGTTGAGGGAGACCATTCAGATGAGTGTCACTTTCTTTTGGTATATGCATAATAGGTCATTGGTAAGAAAAGTTTCCTAGGCGAGAGACCAGATAATCATAGAGGGGTGTTTCCGAACCCCCTTTCAATCCTAGTGTATGTTTTTATTTCTTTTCCTTTGATTATATATTCAGTAACCATGAGTAGCTAAAAGCTTAAGATTATGGTTCAAAGATGAACCTCTATTAATTTTTGGATTTTTTAACAAGTGCATGACAATTTCCTTTATCAATTCTATATGAATTATATTTATGTTATATATATCGTTCTAAATGCTTTTTAATTCCTTAGAACTAGAATCTTCGTAGGTTACGATTTACAGGTTGACGCATTTTTAACCGAAGTCGTTACATATAATTTACTCGAGATGTTCATCGAGATTGGAAATTTCTCTTGTATGACTAGTATATGATTAGGTTTAACATTCTTATACTCCCATGCGAGTAAAAGTTCTAACATCACTGTTGCAAAGCAATATGACATCGAAGGGGCCCATAATTAGAGACATTGTGGCCTTACTTTGTTAAATATTGTGAATATAAACCTTAGGTAAAAATGTGATATAGGAACATGCACTAATTCAACAAAGACATGAAGGAAATTCAAAGAATCATAATTGTCGTCAAACTCTCTGTTTAAATCTTTTTTATTTTCACTGCAAAACATCAATCTTGAAAACTCCCTCAAATTTATCGTTTTTAGTCATAACTTTATTACATTGCATAACAGAAACAACAATCATTGTGGAGACGATACCATATTACTTTATTACTTAAAACTGTTAAATGCACTTGCCAATTTGCCATCCTATATTGTTGATGTAATAGAAATATAAAGATTTACGAATTAAGTTTTCCTACAATCAAAAGTTTAACGCATTTAAGAAGTCGAGAAATCCTTTTTTCGTTGGATCAAGATTAAATGTAATATATTTTCTATTTAAAAACAAGATTGAAAATTTGTATTGTCTGGACCAAATCCAACGACTGAGAATGGGCTGAATACACAAATGCGTCAAATATTGACTACATAAAATCTTATATATTTTTTTTGAAGAAGCTAAATTAACCCATCTAAATACATGAAAATCTTATATTAAACAAGATATAGAGAAAATAAGGTCAAATATTGACTTCATAAAATCTTATATTGAAGAAGATAACGAGAAAATAATATATTGAATAAGTGTTTAAAATTAAACGTGTACTAATATCAATAACTTTTTTGTATAGGGGTGGGAGAATCACGGTTCGTCTATAATAATAGACTTTTTGTTGGAAAAAAAAGTGGTGATATTTGTACAACCATTTGTGACCATTTTTTTTCTCTTTTTTTATTGATCATAATCATTAGAAAGAGAAAAAGAAGAGAAAAAAAAAGATCATAATGCTAGTATAAGAAAAAATATTGTTAAAAAATTATCATAAAATGGTTGGATAGATATCATTTCTAAAAAAACATGTGAGGAAGCATGTACGTAAGAAATCACAGCGTGGGGTCAAGCCGTTATCGTAGCTCGTGACTCTTATAGAAAGTTTTGCTGATGAAAGGATAATGAGAAATCTTTAGCCTAAAACAATTCTTTTTGAACGAAAATATAAAACAATTGTTCATGCATTCCCAATTATATATGTTAAGCATTTATATAATCCAAGCCTTGATCCAGAAAGCATTATTTATTAAGACAAACGATAGCGCAGATTCTGCATCTATGCTAAGTATTTCGAGTCATTTGAATTTAGAAAAAAAGAAGAAGAGAATGTTATACAAATAATATAATTTTAAACTATTTTTTTAAGATACAAAATAGTGTAATAAACAAAATTGTCCCCATCAATGTAGAGTTGGCACCAACCACTGAAAATACCCAACTTTAATAAACAAGTTGATATCGCTTTGCATGAGGTAAAATGTTGAACAAATAGAGTAATAATTGTATTTATAAAAAAAACAATTATCTCTAACACCAACCCACAACAACAATATTCTTGAAAAAAACCTACAACAACAATAATTAAATTGGCATTACTAGTCACCGTGAGCATAGTTTAATTAATACGGACAATACATTAGAATATATAGGAGCAAAGTTCGAACTATGAATTTCCCGTTTATTCATTTTAAGAGTGAAATTCTAACAACTAGATAGCTTAACAAAAAAAGTCGTTATTATTAGACCCAGATTTGGATAATGGTGAAATCAATCTCATGATCATCTCAGAAGTTTTGTCGTCCCTCAAGAAATCGTAGGTGAGTTGGGTTTTAGGAGTTGACTAGGGCAAGAGAAAGCCACCGAATTCAAAAACGCTAACAAAAGTACTTACTTATTATCCATCGCTACGGTTCAGTCACTTACTGTTCAGTTCCATTTTTCTTCAAAAAAAAAACTTATTGTTCACCTTTTGGCATAATCGAGGGAGGTTGGAGACTTGTAGACAAACCTTAAAAGCGTATGCCTTTAGCCTAAGTAGAAGTGAGACAAATACTTATTGTTCACCTTTTTGCATAGTCGAGGGAGGTTGGAGACTTGTAGACAAACCTTAAAAGCGTATGCCTTTAGCCTAAGTAGAAGTGAGACAAAATATATGAAATGTAATATCAACAAAAGGCGTGGTAGTTATACCTTAAAGGTGAAAGTTGAAGATCATATCATACTACAAGTTACACAATTTAAATATCTTTGGTCCATGGTATAAAATGATGAAGAAATAGAAACTAATGTAAATCATTGAATTTAATCTAGGTGGTTGAAATGGAGAAGAACCTCTAGTGTCTTATGTGATATGAAAGTACCACTCAAGTCGAAAGGAATATTTTACTAGACAGTGGGAAGACCAGCAAGCAAGTTGTATGCAACATAGTGATGGGCGATGCAGAACGAACATGAGAGTAAAATAAGCATAGCAGAGATGATGATGTTGTGTTGGATGTGTGGTAAAACTAAATGAGATATGATAAGAAATGATCATATGAGAGAGAGAGAGAGAGAGAGAGAGAGAGAGTGTGTGTGTGTGTGTGTGTGTGTTGGGGTAACACCTAGTAGAAAAGACAATGGAAAATAGACTTAGGTGGTTCGGACATGTATAGATAAAACATATAGATTTTGGAGTAAGCCTATTATAGTTTTTGTAGTAAGAAGAGTAAATCAGATGAAAGATAGTCATATTACTATAGACGGATGAAGACTTAGTTAAACTATAAGAGAAACTGTTAATAAAGATTTTGAAACTAATTAGTTGAAATATGGTGTATGATATAGCATTATGGCGTTGGATTCATATACCTTACTACACTTAGAGGAAAAAAACTTGATTGTTGCTGTTTTTTAATGAACACTAGTTTAAATATTAAAATACATTTAACGACTTTTTCGGAAATCACGTTGAATTATATTTTGAATTTTCTAAGATAAATAATTAAATAATAACAATCTATTTTAAACGAAAAACACCTTAAATCGAAAAGAAAAATTAAAAAACCTGGTTTAAAGGGTATCTCTCTTCATTTTTGACATTTAATTTTTCACGTGCATTTATTATTATTTAATGGTTAGGATTACACTAGACCCTCCAGTAACACGAGAGAGGATCCTGTCCGGTTTCAAGAGCCAAAACATGATAACGAAATGGAGGAGATTTTTCTCTTAGTTTTCGTTAATTTTTTTTCTTTTAAAAATGATGTTTCAAATATACTTTTGAAGCAACATGGAAGTTAAAACTGACTCAACCTTAGACTTTCAAAAGCATTCAAACTCGTGATACTTCTACTAACAAGAATATAACCTAAGTTGGCTCCAACGATATGAGAGTAAACCTTTGTCTTTTGACTCACAAGCTCAACTTGTATTACCAACTAACTTAGCCACAACTACTGGATATTATTTTTCTAATACTAATTTAGTTCTTAGTATATAATAATATAAAATGAATCACAATTCATGTTTTTTTTTACTGAATTACTATTCAATTTATATTGAATGACCAAATTGACATATCCGAAATTCAAAACCAACCAACTTGATATTTAACTAAAATTATTATAGAATAAATTTAAAAAAACATATATTCTAATTATAATATCTGACAAATGATGGCAGGAAAAATAAGGAAAAAAACAACTTGTGTGTGCTTGTTGGCAATAAGATATGAAACAAGAGTGTAAGGCCTACACACAGGTCGGTGTGGCCCCAAAAACCACAGTAGCCTGTGTGCTGTTCAAGAGTTGCATAATAATAGTGACATAAATTACCCTCCATAATAATTTTTGGTAAATTTTTTTTGTATTTGCAAATGTATAGAATCAAAGGAAGAGACAAAATAGTGAAAAGAGAAAGAGATATGGGTATTTGTATGGGTGGACAAGTATGTTGAGGAGTATTATTTATGTAGAAAAAACATCAAATGATTGAGGAATAAAAAGAGAGGAGTAGCAAATTTTTTACTCATAAGTTATTGTTTTCTTCTCTTTTATCTAAGGATTGTTGCTGTCTCCTTAGATACAAATTCTTCTTGGTGTTTTCTGGGTTTATTCTCAAAAGCTTTATTCAAAGAGACAAGAAAGCAAGGAAAATTCAGGTCATTACTTTCTTTGTTTGTTTATCTATACCTTTTTTTATATATGTTTTCCAAGAGACAAGAAAACATGGAATTTAATTTTAGTTTGAGATGATAAATTCAAACATATAGATATAGAATATTATTATTAGATTGTGACAAATTTAAGAAATTTCAGATTTGCATCAAGAAAACATGGCTGCTGCTTCATCATCTACACCTTTCTTGGAAATCAGACAAGAAAATCAAAGTCAGATTACTCAACAACATCAATCTTCCACAGATGCTTCATCAACTGCTGCTCAACCTTTAGTTCCTCAGAAAAAAAGAAGAAATCAACCTGGAACACCATGCAAGTACCTTTATGCATTCTTCATTATTTCAATACTTTAAATGATTTATAATTACATTAAACATGACCCTTTTGGGAAATATTTCTGGGTTTCTTCTCAAAATATATGCTTGATAAGTAAACCCTAAATTAATCTTGAATTATTTTAGTATAGGGTTATCAAGTTCTTTTAATGAAAAGTGGTTTGAATGGAAAATCTACTTCCCTATATGTATATCTATCTATATATACTATTTGACTTTTTTCTTAACTTTTTAAATTATGTTTAAGCTACTATTAAACAAATTTTATTTGAAAAAAATATTGATTAGTGCTTACTCAATTGAACTCAACATGCAATTGAACCATGCCATTCAAAACAAACAAAAAAAAACATAAAGTTGTGTAACTTTTTTAATATTTTGGCTTTTTGCTTTTAAAAATATATTTCAATATGAAAACAGATCCAGATGCAGAGGTGATAGCACTATCTCCAAAGACCCTAATGGCAACAAACAGATTTGTATGTGAAGTGTGTCAAAAAGGGTTTCAAAGGGAGCAAAATTTGCAACTACATAGAAGAGGACACAATTTGCCTTGGAAGCTAAAGCAAAAGAGTAACAAAGAGCCAAAGAGAAAGGTTTATTTGTGTCCAGAACCAACATGTGTTCACCATGACCCTTCAAGGGCTCTTGGTGACCTCACTGGAATTAAGAAGCACTTTTCTAGAAAGCATGGTGAGAAAAAGTGGAAATGTGAAAAGTGTTCTAAGAAATATGCTGTTCAATCTGATTGGAAAGCTCATTCTAAGACTTGTGGTACTAGGGAGTATAGATGTGACTGTGGTACTCTCTTCTCAAGGTAACAAACTAAATTTTCATTTTTCTATATGATAAAATATATATATTAAATAGAGTATGAAAAATGAAACAAAAATTCGACATTGTCATGCACTATTGAGAAAACATAAAAAATGAAAAGAAAAAAAAATTGATTAAAATTTTCTTAAAATAGGAGGATCCATAATTGAAACTGGTTGTATTAGAGAACCCTCTAGTTGATTCTCTTTTGTGGTATTAATCCATAAACTTGAAAGAAACTTATGTGCATGTTAATACACATTACCTATGGTTGATCTAGTTTTTTATTTGACAGAATGAAAGTTACACCATTTCGTTAATGTGATTAAAATTGCAAAATTTATATCTTCATCAATATTAAAATTTGGTTCAATCTATTGATGCCTTTTAACTTGGTGCCAAAGTTTTAAATTACATTTGTCTTTAATTTGTGATAATTATCATTGTCATAAAATAGTTTTTGAGCAAATAATAAATTAATTAAAGCTCTCTAAGCAGCATTTTGATTGGACCATGAAGATTGTAACACACACATTGTCCTCACCTAGTTTCTTATGGATGCCAATAATAGTAATTTTTAAAGTAAAAATGAAAAATATAACTAACAAAGGTTGTTGAAGAAAATGGTCGTAAACAAAAGTTAAAATAGGGCAAGAACATTGAAGCTTTTTGTTGTGTTAGTTTATGCGTGGGTTTTAGTGGAGGATATGGCAGTGTGAATGTGGTAGACTGCTTGCACGTGAGTACACTGTATAAATGGGGTTCAAAAAATTGAAAATGTTTTTAAGATGAAATACAAAACAACCTCAACTTATTTTCTTTTGTTGTGCTTTGGGAACAACGCCCCTTTTATGCTTATTCCCATTCACATGTTGTTAAACGAGCACAGTGTGATACTGTGTTTGTTCTCACATGAGTTGAACTTGCTTGGTTTTGTTTTCTTTTGTCTTGGAATTTTATGCCTTGTTTAAAACTTTATGCAAGTTCTTTTTTCTTCATTATGATGAAATTTTTGAGTCATTTTTGTATGTGTTTCAAGTCCATAATATATAATTGCATCCTCTATAATCTATTATTGTATGATGCAGCTGGTTGTATACCATTAAGTTATGAGAGATAATTTTTTCTCTCTCAAATTTTACGGTCAACTAGGGCAATATATTATGTACAATGCTCTTGTAATGGTCAATGGTTAATTTATTTCTTCAAGTGATTTATGCATCAATGCAAAAATTCCCTAGCATTAATTTTGCATATCTATTGTTCATGTTTTCTCAAAGATTTTCCGGGAATATAGCACCTTTTTAATAGTACGATCGTATTCACAAGAATTATATATGATGGTAAGAAGTGGACAAACTCATGAGACAGTTTGCATTAATTGAGGGTGGCCCCATTGTATGGTTTTGATTATTGGCTTTCATCAATTTTGTAAAATAATTATTTGCTTTCAGTGATCAAAGAGAGGACTCAAAGTGGTAGTTCGATAAGGAGTTGTTGGTGTGTATAAGATTTTGGCATAATCCCATGGGCCCTCTTTTTTCATTGTTTAATGCTTAGATCGAATCTTTATCAAAATATGTCTTCATTATTTAATGCTTAGTTTTTCTTTGTTCCCTTAATTGTTTTTATGAAATATATTGCCCTAAAATCCTACATACTTTTTTTGAGGAACAATCCTACATACTTGACATTTAATATAATAACCATACACGGGTAAAGTATAGATAAATTTCATACTATGTTCTAATTTTAGCCTTAATTGTTTATCTCACTTTTTATACATTAAAATATTCTTTTGGCAGTAAACTTTTTGTATCTTTGTGTAGTCACTAGCTAGGTTTTTATTTGGTTAATTAAAATAATTTGTATCACCGCTCATTAATTACTTCTTTGCAGCCCAATTAGATGAAGCATATTGCATGTTTTTGAAAAAGAGAGCATATTGCATGTTAGGGACTCCTTTTTAGTGTAATAAGTCAATCATTGGTAAGGTCACCCAAATGATAATTTGGATATAATAAATACATTCGAATTATTTTCCTAATGCAATATTTTTTTACAATGACTAGAATTGTGTTTACTTCAATATTTAGATAGATGCTAACCATAACAAACTTGTTATTTCCAATCTTATGATTTTTGTAGGCGTGACAGTTTCATCACTCATAGGGCATTTTGTGATGCACTAGCACATGAAAATGCAAGACACCCTTCCAACATGAACCCTTTGGCAACTCATCTATTTTCCACAAATCACATGAGTTTAGGACTATCCCAGATAAGCACTCAACAAGGAGCCACAAACAATAACATATTAAGCCTAGGTAACATTCCTTGTACACCAAAATATGAACATCATTTAATCTCACCTTTACATCAATCATCATCATCATCATTTGGTCAACAACAACAACAATCACAACAACATCAACAACAACAATCAATGTCTTCCTCACCTTTCTTCATCAATGATCCAAATCAAACTTTCCAACAAGACCTTCATCAAGGACAATTCTCAAACAAACAACTTCATCTTCATCATGGTCTCATGCAACTTCCTGATCTTCAAGGAAATACCAATAACAACACAACTTCTTCGTCGGTATCACCTTTTAACCTAAGCTTCTTTCCAAATACCAATGGTAACAACACAATGCATGATCAATTCAACAACATAAGTGAATCTCATCATCCTCATCAACATGAAGGTTTTTCTTCACTCTTTGGTAATTCATCAATGCAACAAGAGAACATGTTGTCTTCGCCACACATGTCGGCTACTGCATTGCTTCAAAAAGCTGCTCAAATTGGTTCAACAACAACAACTATCAACAACAACAATGGTGTAGAATCTGATGAACAACATCTACATGGATTGATGAACTCTCTTGGGAATGGAAACACTTCAATATATGATAACAATAACCTTGGTCAGTTTCACAATGTTGAGGAGGAGAATAAAAAGATGTCTTCGTCACAACACAGTCTAGTTGGTAATTTGTGCTTTGGAGGATCAGATAAATTGACTTTGGATTTTCTTGGTGTTGGAGGAATGGTGAGAAATATGAATAGTACAAGTGGTGGAGGATTTTCACAAAGAGAGCAGCAACTACACTCCATGAGTGCAATGAACAACATGGATCCTAAATTGGAATCAACACAAGGAAATCAACCTTTTTGAAGATCAACAATGGAAAAAGCTGTTGGGTGATGATATAAATTAAATAGGAAAGCAAAAAAAAATGTTTATCAACATTTTACATGTTCTAGTTTATGACCCCAAAAACAATGCCCTAGTTTTAAACTTTTTTTTCTTACTTTTCTTTTGTAATTTACAATTGGTATTTTAGTTTATGAATTCTAAAATGTGAAATGCATGTGCCCTCAAGACAAGAAAAACCTTCGAGCTCAGCAAAACTTACAAAAATAATTATATTTACCTCTTGACAAGGAAATTAGTCGAGAATATTGTTGTGAAAATCCCAACTTAAATCCTAAAATTTAGGATTTTGCGACTTTCTTCACCTTCAATGACTCAAATCTACAGTAAAATCCTTAAGTAGTCTCCAACAATTAGGTTGGAACTTATTGATAATCCATGTAGTTATCTCGAATGCACCCTTCTCCCATTTTCAGACACTTTGTCAAGATAGATTCTACTCTTTATTTGCAGTGATAAATTTACTACTGTTACGTTGAATTTCATAAGGTAAACTTAGTAACTGTAAAAGCACGTGGTAAAGCCAGGTTCTGTACTATGAAGCTGGCTCTCACTTTTGAGAATCTTCACATGTTTGCTATATTCCAATGGAAACGACAAACCCTGATTTCACTTCAGTTTCATAATATTTCCCTTCAATTCATCATATATCAAATTGACTATTAAATTAAATCTCTTCAAACTTAAAAAAACAAAAACAACTAATCAAGAATTTTCAGTTCTTCACCTAATACCATTTTTTTAATAACAAATAATATGAAATAATATCATATTTTATGCTAACTAACAAAGTTACAAAAGTAAGAGATTGCTACGTGAAAGAAACATGCACACGATTAATTTTTTTATTTGTATATTAACATTTTTTTATTTTACTTACGAGTGTCTCGTGACAATATTTAACAATTTTAAACGGTAAGTTTATATGAAAATTTGTGTATTTTATGATGTATTGAAAGCTAAAATATTCGACTTTTTAAACAATACCTTTTAGTTAAAAATTCTAAAAAAAATGTTTTAGAGACAATCGTTAACAAAATCACATAAATAACTATATACCGTCGATTAACATCTATATCGAGACATTTAATTAAAAACATATATAGTGTTGAAATCGACATATTACATTTAATTAAGTTGTTATTTAAAATTATCATCGATGTCAACGTATCTGATGTTTATGTCATTATTCTTGACTTAGCATTATCATTTAAATTGATAATCCTAAGTAAGTACCATGCATGTTGACTTAAAGTACTTCATGATGAAATATGAAGGATCCTATCTATCTGAAGTGTAACTGCTTTCATGATAACATGCACTGTAATGTGGGTACTTCTTAAGTCAATATCGTTAGTGTTTGCTCTCATTTCACGTCAATATTTATTAATTTATTCAAACTTGTGAATGAGGGCGATGCCTGACCGTACTGACCGTGTCCCAGAAGCAGAGAAAAAGTAGTCTGTGTTCTGTAATGTTCGTTATGGTAATTATAGGTAAACATTATGTCACATTTTGTCACATTTGATGCTCTTTTTTTCCACATTTGGGTATCATTTAGTCCGTGACCATGAAACTCTTTAATGCTACGTCGTTTCTGGAAGACCATGATATTCGTTTTTTGCCACCTCAGGCGGATCTTACTGTATGCTGATAGGGATAGGGATAGGGTTTCACCGTTTGTAATTTCACATTTCTATTTAGTTTTGTCTAACATATGCACAAGTAAAATTATCTTGTACAATACACACATTTTTTATTGGCTTAAATGTTGAAAGATTGAGATTTATTGACCCAATACTAAAAATTAAATTGTATATGATACAAACTTTAACTCACTTGTGCTCATAAGACTAATATTTTGTTGGAATTTAAAGAAATCTCACGTAGAAAGAATTAGGAAAAACCAAGATGTTTATAAGTGGAAACCAAGATGTTTATAAATGGAGAGTTTGAGATCAATTGCCATCATGCGCTTCCACACCATAAATATAAACCGACTATAATTTGGCTGTTGTATTTTGTTGTGGCCTCCATTTGTACGCCTTGTGCAGAGTGCGTCGATGTTATATTATGTTTTTTAAAAAAAGAACCGACAATTGTTCTATGCGTCTCTTAGATTGCGCGAATTATGATCCAATATATTTTGTACGATCAAGAGTTACAATAAGATAAATCAAGAGGCTTTCGAGCAAAATTAACACACGTCTAGAGCAATTCTCATACAAATTAATTCACTATACTCCTACGCTTCAATTTGGGCCTATTTATGTTCTTACAATGTCTATATGTCTATAATGACATTGTCGGCACTTGTTAATCAATTGTTTGCTCCACAGCATGGACTACCCATCATATACTAGATTTCTACTGATTACCATCTGCTTTGAAACTAGATCCTGGAACTTGAATTTTTTTTTTCTAAGCAAAGAATTCATTTATGAGAGTACAAGAGGTACTTTAAATCCTATATAGGTACAATACAAGAGAGATACGTACAAATGGAAACTATAAATGCAATACATTTGTAAAAATATATTCCGTCTGAAATATGTCCCCAAATTTCACAGATTTGAAACGAAATCCTTGGACAAATAAAAAAATAAACGGAAATATGAATTTCGTCTGAAATCCACCATCAAATGGAATCCATGAACTAATAAAAAATAAAATATGAATTTCGTCTGAAATCTGTCTCAATATTCCATTCCAATTTGGGACGGAATCCCCAAACTACTAAAAAAAGTACAAATTTTGTCTAAAATCCGTTCCCAAATTTCATAGAGATTTGGGAAGGAATCCATGAACAAATAAAAGAATAAGAAAAAAATGTGAACTCCGTAGCAATTTTTAAACAAAATTGAAATTTGTTCGTAATCTATCTGAAAATATAATGACATTTGAGATAGAATCTATTCCGTCTTAAAATGAAAGTTTCCTAGTAGTGAGAGTTATAACATAATCATTTACAACATAACGGGGTTATAACACAGTCATTTACAATATAACAAAGTATAACAAAGCAAGCATTCATTTAACAACACTTACTTTAAAATAAATAATATAGCACCTTGATAATGTTACTAATTCATATTTTAACCATCTTAGTCAATAATCTTAATTTAATTAATTAAAATACTTTATCTAACATTTGGTCTATTTCTTGACAATGCTGGAATTAGACCTTCCCTGATTTGTCTATAATCATTGTTTCATAGTAACCTAAACAAAAATCTTCTCACATCATTACATCAACTGAATCTTTTCACAACAAGTGAGTGTTGAACATCAAAGGCTAAGTCACAACATTAAGAAACTAACATATAGATTTGGTAAGATTTCTATCACCCAAAATGAAGTATATGAAGTATAAAATCATGAGATAAAACGATTTATGATAGAAAAGTTGATAACCTTTAAAAAATTCTCACAAACATATTATGTATTTTTCACATGCGTGAGCGCGACACCATGTTCTACATACACACATAGTAAGAGTTTCCGAGTTCTAAAAATGGGTGTCGACGTTTCCACTAAATGTTTTCTGAGTTCGATTGGTAGTAGTTTTCGTTTCACCACTTAGGTGTGGGATCTCATCATTTTTTGTTTGCATCAGGGAACTTCTTGATTTGGTCTGTGGTTTTTTCTCTATGTGATATGTGGTTTCTTGCTTTGTGCGATCTATGGGTTTGTCTGTGCGAGCTCTGTCTTCAGGAGGTTTTTTGCATCAGGGATTCATCGTCACTGATTTCTTGCACCATTTTATGAACTCTGATTTGTGGAATTCTATTTTTTCCTTTTGGGGATTGTTGCTTTCGACGACTACCGTTTTAATGGCTGCCACCAGCAACCTTCGATCAAAACCTCTCCCTTGGTCTCTTACGGTTGTAACAAAACCAAAGATGATAAAAATAAAAATAAAAATTGTATAAGTTCTATCCAATGTATGCAATATTCCAAGCAATTGAGTTATTGAAACCTTGTCTTAAAGGAAACCTTCTCCCGATCAAAATTTCGGAGGATGAGTATCAAAATGTTCTTGCTAGTTACAATAATAGCTTGCAAGGTTTGTTCTTTCATCGAAGGGTAGTATACCTCTTCGTGTAGGTGACCTACGTGTAAAATTTCTCACCTTGTCGAAGCCTATTGGAAACTGAATAATGGTATCTCTAGGCATGGGTTTTTACGAGTTCTCTTTTCCTACTCAAGAAGACCTTCGTGTTGATTGGACTAATGGAACTTTGGAACCTTAATCCAAATATAATTCTAAGGGTTTTTTCTTAGACTAATGATTTCAAGCCTTCAAATATATAAAATACTAAAATTGAATGTTGGAATATCAAAATCTTCAACCTACCTTAAGAGTAGTATTGGAGACCTAAGATCGTATTTTCTATTGCATTTAGATCAAGCACTCTTGTATCCTTGAGTTAGCCTACTCAACCAACCACTATTGGACACTCTTATAGTTTTTCTTGAAATATTATTTTAAGTAGAATTTCAACTTATATCTTATAGAATTTTATATTTTTCTCGCCATTTATACTTATTATTTTAATGATATTAAATTTGTACCAATTTCTAAATTTGAAATAAAAAAGAATATACAATCCACTATCAACACAAACTGTAGAACTTCCACGTTTTCAATTAGCACAAGATAACAACCAAACTCTTATGCATTTTTCATCTTACATTATCAACTTTATTAAAAATATACTTAAGTCATATGAGTTACTATATTAAATTATTGGATGTGTAGGACCATCTAGAAGCCCAAACACATGAGGCCCAATAAGGCAAAACCCAAAGCAAACAAGGCAAGAAACGATAGAGGAGCACACAAAGCTACGTGCAGATCACATCACTGGAGCGCACTTAGGCTTCATCTCCATCTTTCATATCATCACCAACTGCCTCCTAAGATGGCGCTATATTTCACATAAGTTGTTAGCGTTCTCCACGCTCATTTAAGGGTGACTTAGTGTCATCTGATACAAATCCGCAAATGTACGATTCTATTGAGTAGTAAAAATATCGATCCACATACAGTTGAAGTAATTACCAATCTAATTTTTAATTTTGATTAGTTAAAAAGGAATAAATTATTTGAATTTGTGATTGCTTGGTTTTAAAATTCAGATAAAAAGTGTCATAAGATTGTTGTTTTCATCATAATGCTAAATTCTAAGGTCAAGATATTCAATTGGTATATCATGTTTCCTCTGAGAATACACGAACGTATCTCAACAATAATCATGCCTATTCTCAAGGTTAATTATCATTGAGACCATTTGAGCACAATATTATTGTCCCAAAAGCAATCAAAACTATCTTTGTAGATTTTTTTACAGACATCTCTAATCTCATTTGTACCAATATCAAACTTCACCTCCCGGTCTTTCGTTGGATATTTGAAATTTGATTCGACAACAATATCAAACTTAACATTTCAGTCTTTTGTTTTAACATTAGATATCAAATTTAAAGACAATGAGAGTAGATTAGAAAAGAATTTCATATAAAATACAATATAGACTTGGGTTGAATAAGATTCAATCATTAGATTATTCCAACAATCCCAAGACTAGAAAACTCTACTCACTCATGATCATTGTAGACAAGGGATTAAAGTAAAGAGACATGAACATAAAAGACATAAAAATAAATGAATGGAAATGTAAAGTGATAGAAAATAAAGTGAAGAAATGTAAAGAGCAGGAAGTATAAAGTGCGGAAAAATATAAACTAGAAACTTAGAACAATGTACAACTCTGATTCTTAATTTAGAGTAAGTTCACAAATATTTCAATATGCTTTTCAAATCTGATATGAGGCCTATTTATAGTCTAAAATCATAGACAAGTTATTAAATTCAAGTTACAAGCCTTAAACTAGATTATTCTAAGAGTTTATAACAACTATTTATGACTGCATAGGACACACAGTCTTTCTTGCCTTCATAATTCTTGAAATTGAACAAACTGGGAAGGACGCAAGGTCATTCTAGATAGAAGCATAGATCTTGCACAACTTTTGACTGGTTTTTATTCAAATAGGGCGCACGGTCGTGCTCTTTTTTCAGCATTTGAAAATTCTTTATTTTCTTCATTATTTTATCCTAAAAACAAAACTAATACTTTGAAGTAAAATAGCTTTAAAACAAGACTAAAACAAACTAATAGGTTCAAAAGGGGTGTAAGTACTAAATTTCAGGGGATTTAAGATACAAATAATTTAGAAAAATGTGTAGAATTTATAAAATTGAGGGGGTTCAATTGAATCCCCTGGGTTACACGTGGCTCCGCCCCTCACTATGATTATTCTGTTCTTATTTTGAAGTCAATGATTCTACTACTCAGGTGTCATTGTTCATTATTTCTACACAGGTTTTTAAGATGTTGTCTAAAAAATATTTATATGGTAGTAAAAACGAAAAGAAAAAATTGAAATGAAGGGCTAATAAAATCACAACAAAAAGCTCTTGATAGGTTTGGTGATTGGTATGTTTATCCATCATTTTACCTAAGGCCATAAAATATAAATGACGAGTTATTTTTGTCTTAGTCTTAAGTTATAGTTTGACGTAATGGGGAGCATCTCCATAGTCGTTCTTTTGTTTTTCCTGTATTATATCAAGAAAAAAGAGTGTCTTTCCTGTTACTCCCCACCATTATGCTACTATATGTCCATATTAGGGATTATCCATTTGTTAGGTACACATGGGCTTGACCCAATATATATTTTGTGAAAGTCAATAGATTTTATCATTACTTTTCTCACCCTACTCTCTTCTCATATGCCCTACTGAATTTTAAAAATACCTTCGCTCAGATTATATTATCCAAAATCCTTTTTTGGGGTAATTGGATCATATAATCCAAAGCCCCTAAAATCCAGAGAGAAAAAAACACAAGACTTTGCTCTTGTTTACCCAAACCTTGTAAATATATGATTTGTAAAATAAAATTTGAAAACTTTAATAGTAGTTATGAAAATAGAATATGAAATGTGTCAAATCCCCCAAAAGACGATTCCAAAGATGAATTCCAGTATATAAATAGACACATTTTAGATTTGAACTGGTAAAATACAATTTGGATTATATGATATGAATTGTGTCAACACAGAAACAAAAGTTGTGTTGTTTAGTTAACACCTTTTATTTTATTTTTACAAATTACGGAATCCAGATTGATTTAAACATACAACAAAATAAATTATAAGCATATGAAACAACGCAAATAAAGCATAAAATAAAAAAGTAGTGACAATATCCATAGGTTACAACAAATGTTTCAAACATAAAATTAAAAAAACAAATTATCCAAATTAAACAACATAGGCAGAAAAATATTGGGTAGAAAGGCAACATTACTACACTTCCGCCTACAATGATAAATCATCCCTACTTGAACCACATGCAGGATCTACTCCTAACTCAGCCAAGCTAGACTTCAATGCTCCACCTAACCACCGCTCATGATCCTTCATACATGGTCTCAGAGCCGGCCCTAGGCATAGGTCGGGTGTGCGACGGCCTAGGGCTCAAGCCTGTAGGGGCCCAAAAAAAATTATGTTGGGGGCGTACATAACAAAGTTCACCTAAAGGGCCCAAACAACGACACAGTGAAGAGCTGGGCTGAAGCATGTTAATGTTTTTGGCCCTTTTGGTGCGTATGTTATATATACTCCCGTATATCAAAAATATTTTTATATACACCCTCCCTATAAAATATTTGGTTGTTCTTAATAATGTGCTACAAAAATTATTATCGAAGAAATTGATGATATTGTTTTGGGCCCTATGTTCTTAATTATGTGCCCCACTAATATTAAAAATATTGGTAATATTTATTATCCAAGAAATTGGGATAATTTTATAACAAAATAAATTATATTTAAGTCGAAAATGAGCATACATAAAAAAATTAATCTTAATCTTAATTTCTTATCACAAGCATCATAAAATTATTGATATAAGTTATTAAGTGTGTTAAAATTCACCATTGAAGGTACACTTTTAACAACAATCTAACATTGATTTTGTATCATTATAATGAACTTGTTAGAAATACTTATAGCTTATAAAAAGAGGAATGATGTACTTCTAGCATACAAGGAGTTCTTGCATCTATGATTCCTCTAAAAAGTCTAACACTAATTTTGTATCATATATTATTGTTGTTATTAGTTTAACATTGGAGAATTTTCCATCCAAAATTTTAAAATTTAATTAATTACGCGTTGATATACTTTTACTTTTTTGGTGTTATAATTCTTAGGTGCTAAAATTTCAGTCTCTATTTTTCAAGTGCTAAAATTTCAGTCATACTTAGCAGGTGCTAGTGTTCTCTACTTCTAAGATATTTTATAATGTTTTGGTGTTTATGGAGTATTTGATTTATTTTAAGATGTTGTCTAAAAAACATTTATTTGGTAGTGAAAAGAGAAAAAGAAAATGAAATGAAGAGCTAATGAAATCATAACAATGAGCTAAAAATAATTTATGATGTGTTATGTAAGGGACCTTTTTCTCATATTATGTCTAAGGCCCGTAAAACTCTAGGAACGACCCTGCATAGTCTTTGATATGCCATAATCGTACTCTCTTGTCTAAGTTTTGGTGGTCCCCATACTCCTCGAGAAGTAACCTCCTAAACGACGTCTTGCCCGGCCTCAGAGTCTGTACATTCTCCAACGTAGGTATGAAGTATGGATGTGAAATTGTAAAATAACAAATTATGTATCCAGTTGTTTTATGTACAACAGTCACCACAATTAGTCACAATTCCTTAGCAGAACACGCACGATTAAGCTGTTGGATGTAATGTTAACCAACCTCTTGTCGGGTTTTCATGGGAGAAGAAGAGTCATATGAATGTTTGTGAATGGCTGCACATATGATGAGTCAATAAATTAGCGTTTTTAATATATTATTTGAGTTTATTTTATTTAGATTTAATATGTTTTTATTTTATTTTTAGAGCTATTTAACTTCAGTTGCAAGTTATTTAATTTCAGGAACGAATATTATAAAGATTTAGTCTTAGAGCAAAAGAAAGGAGATTCAGATCTGATTCGGGTTAGAAATACGAAGATTTAATGCAAAAATATAAAGCCCCCAAGTCAGAAGCTTGACACGACCCGTGATACCCGCCACACGGCCGTGTCAGCACCCAGAGTCACCTTTTGCTGCTTTTGGCTTCCCAGACAAGCTGCCTATTAGTTTAATTTTGACCTAAAGCCCGTGGTTTCTTGTGCAACACTTTAGTGATTTATTTCTTAGGGATTAAGTCATTGTTAGACTATAAATAGAGCATCCATCATTCTTGTACAATCATCTTTTGTTCTTGCAATTCAATAGTGACAATTGTTTTTCTTAATAAAAGTTCTTCTTTTTATTATTTTATTTCATGTTCTTCTCCTTCTTCTCTTTTATGTCTACGATGAACATGAGTGAGTAGACACTTCCTTGGATTGTTGGATGAGTCTAATGACATAATCCTAATCAAATCAAGCCTTGAACCCTAATTGTATGTAAATCTACTTTTTAATCTAATTTCATCGTTTTTATAATGAATTAACAAGTATCAAACTCATAATGCGACAACGGAGGGTTAGTACTTGTTAATTAATCATCACAAATATCAAAGCGAAGCATCGAAAGAAGAAGTTTTGATATTGAAACAAGTGAAATTAGACAAGGATTGCGAAACATGAGAATAGTTTAGCAAACCTTGAGACAAATAAAGTTCTGTTCTTCAAGGATTCCAATAGCAATCAACCATGAGAATATGTGCGGTTGCTAGAGGAACACACTCACTGAAACTGAAAGGAGATGTGATAGGCTTAAGAGAAACTTGTCTTTAGAAAGTGGGTCCAACATAAAGTTCTAGGTTTAAGGTTTGGTTTGTGAAGGGTTTGTCATCAAGATGAACCAATAAACCCAAGGCGCCTTTTTATTATAATTTTCAACCGCTAAAAATCCCAACTTTTCAACTATACCTTCTTCTAAACATTCATAAAAGTTAATTAAATTAAACAACTCCATGTTGGAACGATACTCTCTTTTTACTACTTCAGTAAACCGTGCACTTGCGGATTTTCCCCATTAACATATCCAAATGCAATATGTGCGGCGACATATAATTGACCATGTAAGGTCTATGTATGCCATCTTGAGTAGACGCTAGTATGCTCAAACGGATGTGTCCAGTGATGTGATGTACGTTGGATTAGCGTAATTGCAAAAGGCAAGTGTATCAGTCGTTTTCATCAAGTAATAAAGTGATAAGTAGAGTATCGTATCCACAGGGATTGTCCTTTCGTCTGAACAATTCTTGTTACTTATTTTTGTAAGTTTGACGGTATAAAAGTTAGGTTGCAATTTTTATCTGTTTGCAATAGTGTGAATTTACTTGTTTTGGTTGCAGAAAAGTAAGCAGCGGTTAAGATTCTTCGAATCCCCTATGTATATACATTGATGGATAATAAGTAATAAAAACGTCGTGTCTATTTATCTTAGGTAGACTATACAAGTGATGAGGCCGTTGAGAGTTCCTACTTAGGTAAGGCACCACCTAACCCAATGGGCATCATCCATTGGGTACCTAATTAGGTTTATCCCTCTGATGGCTAACTGAACCTACAAATCGCACGATGATCCTTATATGCGGGGTCTTGTTAATTCAAAGGTAATTGAAACATAAACTCTATATTGGCTTTCCAGTGTTTCCCAAGGCAATGAAGGTCAAGGTTCCCTTAGGTCTGCCCATCTCTGAATCTTAGGACACTCATAACATACTCTCTCTACGCTCACTTAGTAGTTCTACAAACAGGCAGCCCTAATCTATGTCTACCTTACTAAGGGTTTCAAGAGAATGGTCTTATTATTATATAGCTTTACGTCGGACAGATAGATGCTTGTTTCCCTAATTACTAACCTGTTAATTCCTAGCTTCGGTAATACACCACACGACCCAATGGGTATCAACCACTAGGTACCTACGTCTAGGGTCAACAATTCCTATGGTATCTTTGGCTAATTAATAATCACTTGCTTCCTAGACAAATAGTTATCAGTAAAAGGATATAAATATCAAGATATAAACATCCAGTTAGTGGTAGCAATATTAGGTCCTGTCACAACCTAAGTACCTAATCTAGGGTTGCACCTCTCACAGAAATAAAACTAAATCTTAATAAAACTTAAT
>Ga0315913_1002125_pt1 | contig 22904 bp, 13 predicted proteins | sample MpolsnodulesMG_FD_207736 | JGI IMG/M metagenome (GOLD analysis project Ga0315913, IMG submission 207736) | Medicago polymorpha root nodule microbial communities from Los Angeles, California, United States - small nodules | ecosystem: Host-associated > Plants > Roots > Nodule | place: USA... | reverse complement strand
CTAAAATTTGAAATTCATGACTCGAATAAGAATATTATTTTATCTACATAATACACGTAACTTTCTTTCGTCAAAATAATATTCTTATTCGAGTCATGAATTTCAAATTTTAGTTAACCGAAATTAAGCCCTTCTACTAGATTGAATCATCTTTAATTAACCACTCAATTTTGATTCCCCAAATATAACCAATTCTTCTAAGATTCAATAACATTTAATTAACCACCAATTAAATTTGATTAAAAACTTTAGAACAAAATCTACACTTAATTTAGCACCGACCAATCAATTCCCAACAAAAATCCAACACAGTAAATGTAAAACATCGAACTAACAACACATGCCACGGTGTAATAATCACTTTAACACGTAATCTGAATGAACCGTGACACTATATAACAACTTCTTTTTTCTTTCTTCTTAATCTTAACTTCCATAATCACTTTTTCTTCAAACTTTCTTTCGTCTCTCTCTCTCTTTCTTTCAAAACTAAAAACACAAACAAACACTTCCTTATAGTTACACCTTTCTCTCTCTAACCTAACTGTCACTGTTTCTCTCTCTCTAGGGTTTTGGAGTTCAAACTCCATCACTCTGAGAACCGTTCTGAAAAGCTAGTACAATTCTAGTAGGTAGGGTTTTTTTTTTTCTTTCATTCTCATTGTGATCTAAGTTTGTTTTGGTTTTTACTTAGGTTTTGTTAATTTGTTTCAGGTTTCTTGTTTTTGAAGGGGAATTTGAAGTTTGCGTGGTTTGAGGTAGGTTTTATACACTTTAACACTCTTTATTTTGGTTAATCTTGATAATTCTTGAAGTTAGAATTTGAATGTTGACATGAATTTTGGTAATTTTGAACTGAAAATTAGTTAATTCTAGTTGTTGGAAAGATTTAAGAGGGAAAAACAGAGAAATATGTGATTTTGTTGGGTGAAGGGTAAATTTGGGTAATTTGGTTTATTTGAGTTTTAGAGAAAACTAAGAATTTCATATGAAGTATTTTTCATACGGATTTCGAAATTTTTCTAGGAGAATTTTTTGGTACATAAGGTTTTGTTGTAAGGAAAATTAATTCAAAATTAAATTCAGTTAAAAATAATTAAATATAAAAAATAACACGCCGTTAAATGATTGGATGATGAGTGCGTATCCAGGGTACTAGATTGTTCACCATTGATTGGTCTATTGTGATGTTTGAAGTTTGAATAATGAGGAAGTAGAATTTGGTTTTTTAATTTTTTTAATGGAATTTTGCTGTGGCATGCTGGCATAGTAATAGGATTGTTTTGCGCAGATAGAAGGATTATAGATACCATTTTATGTAGGTGTGGTTTTTTGAATTGCATTGTGGCGGGTGAATGTTACTTGGTGGTGTGTAATGACGATTTCTATGGACTTGAATGCCTCTCCTTTGCCGGAGGAAGATGAAGATCCTTTTGAGGGCCAGGTTGAAGAGTATAATCCGCCAAAAAAGGACCAGGTCGAAGAGTATATTGCACCAGAAGAGCACATAGAAAGTGGAGCTGATATAGCTCGCCGGGTACCCTTTCTTCTCTATTCTTACTTTTTTTTTCTTTTTCTGTTTGATACTGTGTGGTTTGTGATCGAACATTATGGCGTAATTTGATCCATGTAGCCGACCCCGCTTAGTGGGATAAGGCTTTGTTGTTGTTGTTTGTTTGATACTGTCATGGTTGGTGGTTTAAGTTGGATTTGATTCATGATACCTTTGGAACACTGTGATTGTAGTTTCTTATTTATTGGTATTAGTGTTGTCAATTGTGGATTGCAGAAAATAGCGGTTAGTTCAAATTCCAACAGCACTATAGCTCCACTATAGCCGCTATTTCATGATATTTTTTACTAAATACTTATCGTGTAACAACATCAATTTTTTCAAATTCCGCTATGCAATAACGCTATAGCCTCTATTTAACAAAATTGATAGATATGGTTTATATGCATCAATGATTGGTACATAGTAGTCAATCCCCGATAGCAGCACGTAGCGGCCAACCCCAAAAGTGGGATAGCGGGATAGCGTATAGCGGTATAACAAATAGCGGTCACCGACATTTGATTATTTTTTGGACAAATTACATGAATAATACTATAAACTATAAACAAACTTATATATTTCTCAACAAAAAAAAACTTATATTTAATATCAAATTAAATATAATACTCAAGTCTCATGAAACATGCATAAATCAAAACACCAAAAAACAAAGGAACAAATAAAAAAAAAATCATAAAACAAGAGAAACCATAAATCAAAAGAAAACAGAGGGAAAAAAAAAAACTCCTACTAAAATCAAATAGCGGCTGTTATCCGCTCCGCTACGCTATGCCACTATACAGCTGAAGCGGCTGATATTTGATTTCGCGCCGCTTTGACGATTACCGTAGTGGTTCATCGCCGCTACGCGCGGCCGCTATTGACTACTATGGATTGGTATGGTTTATATATAGTTATTTTCATAAGTTTTGGTCAGGAATCCACTTTCATTTTGAAGGGTTATTTTTGTGGTTAACTTGACTGTATTTTGTTGTGCAAGGAGTTTTTTTCCTTCTTCTCCAAAGCAATACATTTTTGTTCATTAACTCAATTGCTAAACTCCTGCTTTGTTTTAGGAACGTGAAGAAAGAAAGAAACGGTTGAAAAGAGAACGTCCAGATGACAGGCCCGTGCAAGTATCACAGCCACCTGGATATGATAATTTTTTCCATAATAAGATCCTTAAATCATATGATAGAAGTAAGCTTCCTCCGGGTAAGGATTTCTTCCCTGGACAACTCACTGCCTTGCTGGTGGTAATTGGTGATGTAGTTTCATTTATATTTTGTCTCAACATTTTATTATTTTCAAATAACTAGTCTTTATTAAAATGGTAAACTGGATTGCTCTTTATACAATTCCATTTATATACTTATGTTGGACGATTCTTTGGGATATTTATTAGATTCCTCAGATGCTATTTTCTTTATTTATTCTAATTTTTTATTTTTTTTAGTTATTCTAAAATTTGTTTTGGGTGAATAAAATTGGCTTGATATTTTGCCAAAGTTGCAAGCATTTTGAGTTCTTTTGGGGCTCTGGGTGGAGATTGATATTTTTTGTATTTTCCTTAAGACATTTGATATATTTACTATTTATTTTATGTGACAGATTAAGATTATTGTCAATGTTAGTAAAACATGATTTATTATCATTATATTATTTACATGCAGGTTGGTTGGATTGCCCTTCGTCTGGCCAGGAAATTTTTGGCATGATACCTTCTAAGGTTCCATTGGGTGAATCCTTCAATGACTATATTTTACCTGGTAAAAGATACTCATTTAAGCAAGTGATACATCAACTGCGACTTTTAGGGAGAAAAGTAAGTAGAATGTGTTTTCTCTTCTTTTTCATATAAGTTTTTTACGGTAGTGATCAATGAAAGGATTTCTAGATTCTTATTAAACAACGAAAGAAAAAAGGGAATGCCACAAACTAGTTTTCAAAACAATTCTTCACTACTTGTCATGAGTCGCACAATCTTTTGTGCACCCTTGGCTTGGTTCATTTGACTGCCTTTTTTACAGTTTGTTGTGTTGGCTTGCAGCTTGGTCTGGTCATTGATCTGACAAATACTTCTCGATACTATCCAGTATCAGATCTAAAGAAAGAGGGTATCAAGCATGTTAAGGTTTGTTGTGGACAACCTTCTCCCCAACCATATGTTTTTTAAGTATATATTATATCTTTAAATAAGTGGCTCCTTTTTCTTGTTCTTACATTTGAGCATCATGTTTGTGGTTTAGATCCAATGCAAGGGCCGCGGTTCAGTACCTGATAATTCATCTGTTAATCATTTTGTGAACGAGGTTGGTTTCTTTTTTAATAGCATTGTTGTAGTCTTTACAAGTTATTTTGAAGAATATGGCATCTATTTCTCTTTTACGAGTTACTTACATGAATAAACAAGTACATCACCTCAGTCATAGGGATTTCTGATACTTTCAAATTTATTTGTTGCATTGGTTTCATTATTTATTTAATTTTTATACCATCTTCATTTCATTTTTATTGTGGAATAATATTATGTTCTATCTAATTAATAATTAATTGGTTTTATATCTTAATATTATATAGTTCTTTATTCTTCAATAATGTTTTATAATTTCATGCTCATATGTGATGTGATTTTCGGATTAACATTTTGATCAGAAATTGTTAACCGCTGATTATTTTCAATTCCAGGTTATGCAATTTTTATCGCGTCAAAAACACTCGAAGAAGTATATACTTGTTCATTGTACACATGGTCACAATCGTACAGGATATATGATTGTCCATTATCTAATGCGCACAATGTCAATGTCTGTTACTCAGGTCAGCATTTGAGTAACTATATGAATATGATTTCGTATCTCTATGTGACGTTGCACAAGTTCAATATTTTTACTTGTTTGTTTTCATTTTTTACAGGCGATCAAAATATTTTCTGATGCACGTCCTCCTGGAATCTATAAACCTGAGTATATTGATTCATTATATAAATTCTATCATGAAAAAAAGCCTGAAACAATAGTCTGTCCTGCTACTCCGGAGTGGAAGAGGGCTCCTGAACTTGTTGATCTCAATGGTGAAGCAGCTCCAGATAATGATGATGATGATGATGATGATGATGATGGAGTAGCAGGTCCTCCATTGCAAGTATGAATCTTATAGAAAATCAATTCTGATATTTAGTTTTTTAATGATATCATATTATGACTAGGTTGTCGATCTTCGGGTGTGTTTTCATGCGAGTTTTGTTTCCATTTTCCTATTAATTCTAACACATGGTTTCGGTTTAGGGGGCCAACTCGAAGATTTATTTATTTTCGCACGAAGTAAAACCTGTAAAGCATAACATAGCATTCTAAAAACTTTTTTTGGGAGAGGTGGGGGTACCATTGTTACGTATTGAGTTCAAAAACAGTGGTCTAATTGTCTCTACCTTGTAGGGTGGCAATTTTCCTTTGGAATAATATGGTCTGGATGTATAATGGTTGTGACCCCCTTCGGCTTGAGCGGATTGTATTGATTTTTTTAGATTTTGGAAAAAATAACGGGCCAAAATTTGATGGCAATGTGCTCATTTTTGTAATACTTTGAAGTACTTGATTGGATTAGAGTGAAAGTGGGACTCTACCTCTATAGATATGCTATGGGGCATGGTCGTGTTTGCGGCAATTCATTCTCACTTATCTTTTGCTCATGACTGTTTCAAGGGATGTTTCTATTTCCTTAGTAAATTCTTGAACCTAGTTGTTAATTGGTTTTGTACTTAGGATCTAACTGTGTTTGATAAACTGAGAAATTTTGAATCATTGCTGAATATTGAAACTGAATGAGTTATTATATTGGGTTCTGAGGTGACCCATATTTATAGAACATGAGTCATAGCAGACTCTAACCAAACTATATCTGCCTATGACAGCTGGCCACCGACAGCTTAACACTAACAGCATAGAGAAATAGTCCGGTACAGTAGAGACTATGTAAGGCCTCGAGAAAAACTAAACAGTTACATGCTTATACTCTTAACCGAATCCTTTTTCCTGATGGTAATTAAATCTTGATGTCTTTCCTATTTTCTTAGGAGAACCATGAGATTGACACAATAATGACAAACGATGACGTTTTGGGAGATGAGATACCTAATGATCAGCAAGATGCATTTCGACAGTTCTGCTTTCAGATACTCAAATTGGGGGCTGGGGTAAGCCTTTTAAATATCTGTATTTGATGTGTGGGATTAGTATTTGGATCAGTGGCAACTCAGTGATGTAATTAAAATGTTCAGTTTTATTAGCTTCACTACTTGTTTGTTAAATTGCAAGGCAAGAATTAAATTGGTGGGGATGTATTCTGCAGGTTGTTAGTACTTATTTATGTTTGCCTTATTGTTGGTTACAATTGTGCGCTTAGACATGGCATTATATGTTTGTTAAATGTTTGATATTCCATGTTTGTAGAGGTTTTAATGCATGTTTTGCTAAAGAAATTTCGAGCCAGAATTTTGCGATTCATGGTTGCTTTACCTTTACTAGGAGCCTCTGTAACCGTATTGCAAAATCAATAAGATTTTCTCTAAGTTGGAAAATTGATTTTTATCTTTCAAGGTGTTTAGCCAAAAAATTGTTTAGGTGATAGCAGATGCAAAAAATCTACTGTTAACATGAAGCAAAAATTGGTGCTTCTTGTAGGACGCAAAACCGAATTATTTCTGATAGTGATTATTAATTTTTCTCTTTTAAAATAAGCTAATTATCAAAAAAGCGAAATTTTTCATTAAAGCCTCATTTTTTGCTTGTAACTAAAATCAAGCTTGGTCTGTCATTGTTTATGATTGATTTGTGATTATTGTTTCTGTAAGGTCATTATTTTTTCTAAATGCTTCTTTTATTTCACAGATCTTATATTTTTCTGCATGAGACATTATTATGTCAGAAAGTTCATGAATAAATTAGATACCCAGACTATTGTTGAATTTTGTGTTTGGTTTCATATATGTTTATGTTAGCTGCTGATAACATGGTTTTGCTTGCTTTGCCCCTTTCTTTTCAAATTGTGATTTTTCTTAGCTGCTGATTCTCCTCCCTTTAAACTATGACTTACCTTATTAATGTATCTCTAATGCATTTTATTAATTTCTGAATGTGCAGACCAGAGGACACATGCAATTTCCAGGGTCACACCCAGTTTCTTTAAACAGGTCCAATTTATCTGAGCCATTAACATGCTATATAGTGATATATTATATTAACTAAGTGGCAAACCTAAGGCCCCATTTACTTTGTAAAACATTTTATATTTTCATTTTTTAAAATTTGTTTTTACCTACTAACAAAGAAAAACTTGACTCTTGAAATGAACAATTGTGTGCATTTTTTTGGAAACAATGAAAATACCAAAATAATTGTTTTCATTATTTCCAGAAATGCATCGTCCTTAGCTAGCATTCCATCTTCTCTCCTTCACAATGAATGGTTCACTTCAAGAGTCTCATATCTTGTCTCTTACAGATATAGTCTTAGTGCCAAAAAGATTTCTGTTGTAATTATACTAATTGTTTAAATTTTTCTATGTTATATTAATATTTAAATCTCTTTCTAAACTTGTCATTTACTTTTATGCTTCCATAGTTTAGTAAATATAGTAATTAAATTTCTTTATCGATTTAGCCTTTTTATCCGTAGTATGTTAAATTCTGTTGCTTTGCAAGCAGGGAAAATTTACAGCTGCTACGCCAGCGTTACTACTATGCAACATGGAAAGCTGATGGAACAAGATATATGATGCTAATAACTATGGATGGATGCTTCTTGATTGATAGAAACTTCAATTTTAGAAGGATTCAAATGAGGTTTCCATGCAGGGTTGCAAATGATGTATGTGTGGTATACTGCTAATACTGTTAATTTAAAGTGAAAGCTTCTGAATATGCGGTAATGGTATACTGCTAATACTCTTATATTTTGGCTTTCAAGGGCTTGGCAGAGAAGACTCACCACTTCACTTTACTTGATGGGGAGATGATTATTGATACAGTGCCAAATTCAAAAAAGCAGGAAAGGAGATACCTAATATATGATCTGATGGCGGTCAACTTCGTTTCTGTGATAGAGGTCCGATTTATCTGTAACTGTAGAATACAATACTTTCTGTTCTCATTTTGGTTTCGAATAAAGTTGTTCCATAATCATGCCCTTAGGTGTAATTTTATTTGCATAGTGCAAAAATACTGAAATTATTGCAACCTTTTTTTCTTATTTTCAATTTCTTGTGGCTAACTAAGCAAATGCAACCCTGTTTTTCTAGACAGTATACCAGCTGTTTCTTTTATGACCTTACATAGCAGTTTTTTCTTTTTAATTTAGTTTATTTTCTATGGAAGCAATATAGCTATTGTTTCTATAGTGGCTTCAAGATCAATACACTTTTCATTTACTTATCTTTTTTTTTTTTTTTTATCTATTTACTTTACTTTCTGTTTGCATGATTCTCTGTTAATCACCCAAAGTTCCTGTCAACGTAGCTGATTGTTACGATATACAAAAGTAGGGATTTAGTCCTTTAGTTGAGGGCTGGCTAGCATCAGATACGAATACACGAGGATGATATTTTAATAGTAGTATTTCACACATTAAAGTGAGAGGGAAATCCAGTGTGGAGAAAGATAGAGATGTAAAATGCTAACATGTCCTCTCTATGTATTGCGCTTTTGGATTTGTGTATTTTAAATAGACCATGCTGTGGTGTGCTTTAGTTATATTTTCTTAAAAGATTAAATATCTTCAAATCAATTTTATTTTTGGTTGATAAAATCAAATGTTTGTATAGCTTTTCTTCTAATTTTATCGTCGATAATCCATGCTTGTTTTCCTTATTAACAAATTTATGGTTAAACTGGTACAAACTTGGAGCAGCGGCCTTTCTGTGAGCGATGGAAGATGCTTGAGAAAGAAGTGATTGAACCCAGGAATCATGAACGGTACCATCGCAAACATCCTTACTATATATATGACATGGAGCTTTTCAGGGTATGCATTTCTGACCTGAAATTGGGCAAACAGCTTGAGCTTTATTTTTCACCTGGTAGTTGGCTATTGATATATATATCTGAAATGATTAGGTGAGGAGGAAAGATTTTTGGTTGCTCTCTGCTGTGACAAAACTTTTGAATGAATTCATTCCAAAACTCTCACACGATGCAGATGGTCTCATATTTCAGGTGGGTAATGAGTATAGATCATTTTCTTTTCTACTGAATATTGATGACATTATCTCTTCTGACCTGAGTAACTTGCTTCTGGTCCAATGCCGAGCTGGCTAGTAACCAATAATTTCAATCATGTGACTTTTAGTCTTTAAGGTATTTTTCCCCCATTGGTTCTCTCTCACATCAAGGCCTACATACTGCTTCGTCTTATTTAGCATGAGAATGGATATTCTTGTACCTTCTATGGCAATCTTAACATCATGTCCAGTAAAAGAGACATCATATATACCCTAGCTTATGGATCAATGTCAGCTAGACTAGCTTATAGTCTAGATACATTGGTCCATTCATTTATTTCCTCCTTACCACATAGTATTTCCTTTTTCTTTCCCTCGTGTTACTGAAGTGAATGGAGGTTGTTGCTGACAATGTTTATGATCAGGGATGGGACGATCCTTATGTACCTCGTACTCATGAAGGTCTCTTAAAGTGGAAATATGCTGCTCTGAATTCAGTTGATTTTCTCTATGAGGTGATATTTTTTAACTTATTACGCATGTTATTGAATATTTCCCGTTCCACTTATCATTTGGTCACTTCTAGTTTGTTGTCGATGCATCCAACTAATATCTAGCTGTTTGTGTTTGACAGATTGTTGATGATCACCGGCTACTTTTTCTCTATGAACGTGGAAAAAAGAAACTCATGGAAGGGTTTATTGTTGCATTCGAAGGTCAGGAAGATTTTTTTATTTCATCACACCTGTCCAACTCATTCAGTTTATTTTGTTAGTTATTTGAATATCTACAATGTATGTTTGGAATATCAGGGTATATCTGAGATTATTGTATCAGCGAGCCTGTACTTGGGCTAGTAATATTATGCTAAACTTTACCCAAATTTTTGTTATAAATAAATAAATAGGACAGTTCGTTATTTAGTAATGAATTATTACACCGCATATAAATATGATAGACTATTCTTTGGAGTTTCTATTCCCTCTTCCGCCCTCCTCTTTCCCCCTACCTAAATACTATAACTTCAACCAACAATGGGATTTCATTCTTCATTTTTTAAAAAAATTTAAAGCATTCTTGCTTGATTATAGAATAGGAAATTCTACTGTGTCTAGTCAGGTCATGGCTTCATTTGTTTCTCAGTACTTACAGGTTCACATACTTATTTGGTCTCGAGATTGGTGATTTTCTTATCACTATAACCAATTTCTAGCACCCACCAGAAAGTTGGGTATGGGAATTGGCGTCTAAGTTTGTTTGCAATGATGTTTCAGCAACACTTGTGCGTGCATGATGTTGTCATGTTTACGTTTTGAAGTTTGTAGCTTGTCCTGTTTTTTTAGTTGCATTCGGTTCAATTCAAATGCTTAATGAAAATCTAAAATCTGCAGAAGGTTCAGACCCCATGCTTTATTCTGGAAAGATCATAGAGTGTGCTTGGGATGGTGATAGAAATGAATGGATATTCAAGCGAGTCAGAACAGATAAGTCAACTCCCAATGACTTAAATACTTACAAGAAGGTCCTTTACCAACTCCTTTGATTCTGAATTTCCTTTTTCTCTCTGATTTTGCATATCGTTATAGCTATTTGCTCAATATGTTGCAGGTGATGCGAAGCATAAAAGACAATATCACCGAGGATGTCCTGTTGACTGAAATAAACGAGATAATCCGCCTTCCCATGTATGCCGACAGGATAAGAATCGATAGCAAAGGACATCATGTAGCTAGGCGAAAGTAGTCAGTGAGGAACTCATGGTCTGTAAAGCTTTCACTGGTGGGAGAATCATATGTTGAAAGCTAGATCAAAGGGATCTACTGAAGGTCTGCAAATGAACATCATCCAAAGGTTCATCATATCATGTAATTAGGTAGTAATTAGTTAAGCAGTAATCGACACCGCTCAAATTCAGGCCTGAAACCATTTCTTGTGGTTATCTAGATGAATAGTTAGGTTTAGGATCTCAATGTATATTACCCTTATAATTTTCTTTGTTAAGTAGTGATTACAAATTGTTGAAAGGGTAGTTTTTTACTAGATTCAAGTTTCATTACATTGGTTAGAATATTCCCTGTATGTGAATATTAATTTGGGGAAGTACTTATTAGCATTTCATTAACTCCAATGTAGAAGTTATTCTGCATTTACCTCCTTAGTGGAAGCTATGTTGGTATGAACTTATCTAGTTATTACAACGTATTATTCTCAAGCAGCTGGTTTATGAGTATTATCAAAGGTTCAAGATCTTCTCCATTTTACAAAAGAAATGGAGAGCTTTATTTATGAGAGACGGACACAAATGAGAGATCACCGTGAAATGATTTCTTAACTGTTCTTGTTTTCTGGTTTGCGGAAAGATTTTTTTGGTTTGCGAAAAGATAAATTCAAATTTTTGAAAATAGTGCATGTCTTAATCAACTTGGCCAATTGTTATCCTGACAAGCTCATTCCCACACTGGCAACTCTGCTAGACAATTTTACATAAATATGGTCTTCGTTCAATCCTACATGTTTTGCAGTGTTGTAGTTGTATTTGGAATGGACGGTTTTGTTGTGTATGAATGTCTTCATCATTGTATATTCCCACATAATTGTGTTTCACCTGTTTCTGAAATGCATGATAGTGTATTTCACACATTACTTGAGAATGACTTTGATTGAGTACTCCAGAAACTGGTTTTGATAATGCTGTGTGTTTTGAAAACTACATTTTGAAACTCTTATTTTGAATTTAGCTCCCATGACACCTAAATGTATCAGGGCTCCGAGTAATTCAAGAGAGACCTCAAACAAGTTTTCAGAATGCAATTACATAGATTTAATTCTAGTCAACAACTGATACCGGTATTAGTTGCCTCCTCGACAATGCAAGATTATATCCTTGCGTTACAAAGCACACTTTAGAGGTTTTTAACTCCCTCACTTGGCCTCTTTTCATTTAAAAAGTCCTGAATTGCTAAAAATTGTTATCTAGTTGCGTGTGAATCTATGATGGTTTCTATTGGTTAAGATCATACAAGTTTTTGGTTCTTTTGTTGTGTGCACAAAGTCGGAGAGGGAGAAGGGAGCGTGTCGTGGAGTTCCCAAAATTAGTTTTCAAGAAAAATGTAAATTAGTAAAGAAAAAGATGTTAGAATGCAAATAAGGGTAAGTTGTATGCTGCATTAGATAGAACACACCACAAAAAATGGTATTATTTAGTTACAACTTTTCAAGTGGTGTTATGCTTCATATCATACTAATAAATTTTGAACACTATACAACACCATCATTCTCACTGCACGACCACATATGAATCCATCTGCACTTCAAGCTTTCATGTATCGATGTCGGTCTGAAACACTTCAAAGCTCGAAATCGCAAACTGACAAACCTGCGGACTGTCCACATGATAACAAAATGAAGTTACTTCTCTACAAATTATTAGTCGTATGGAGTATAGACAATCATAACTTAAAATATTTGAAGCCAACAAATCTACATAATAGATGATCAAATGGAAATTTAGTAGCTTTATTTTGTTATTTTATCCAATTAGATGTAGAAGTTTTCAAGATGAAGTATAATGCATAAATTGTTTGTCTTATGCCACATGATTCATAAAGAGGGTACTTTGCAAACTTTTGAGGTCTTCATGAAACTATATACCGTAAAGAAAACACTTCCAAGTTTATCTGATAGCATAAAAGCATACTTTATCATCAAGTAACGCACAAAGAGACTTGCAAAAAAAGATTTATAACTGAAAGCTAATAGCCTTTCTGAAACCTCTCGAGTACACCAAGCAATCAAGTTTAAGATGACATAAAAAGGTGAAATAGCATAGTATCATCTGACATCTATAGTGTAGAAGCGAAGATAACCAGAAAATTAAGGTAAAAATGTGTATTATTTACTGTAAGTGGATGAGCTTGAAGCTCTTATGATGGTGGAAATGCAGGAAAACGGAATGTAAACCAGAGTTCTATAAACTCCTAAACCAGAGAGAAATCCCTCCTAACTAACTCACAACTCAACAGAAATCCCTTGAAATCAGCGAGGGAGTTAACTAACTCATTCCCTTTGCTTCTACAATCTTCTAGAGGCTGTGATTGTGTGAGTTGGGCCTAATGATTGGGTCACCAACTCTATCGGACCCAGGTGTCTTAACAGTAGACATTCACAAATTTATTTTAATTGTATGATTCTAATGTGGAACATCATTTCTAACTGTTAGGGTGGTTCGGCAGCCAAGTTACCGATTTCCATACCAAATCAGTAAGTCAGATTTCATCGGTTCTCGTATATTTTTGATCTTATTTGTCGCTTGAACCGGTCACATATAGGTTCCGGGTCAGACTAAAAGAACTGAATAGTCCAAGACGTTTTTCCATCTATGTTATCTACACAATTTCAACATCTATGTATCTGAAACATATATAAACAAGCCAACCCATATTCCACTACTCCATCCAATTCTCTTCAACTTATGCCTTTGTCCTGCTGTGATGTTTTTAGCAGGACAAACAATTTAATTAAGTCTTTATTAAGACAAAATAGAGTGAATCTGTTTTCATATAAGTTATTTTCATAACCTATCTTGGAGAGCTTATGAAAATAAGCTAAAAACAACTTATGAACATGTCAAATAAATAAATCCAAACAGGTCCTAATCCAGCAAGTTATACTCTCATACTCGCCCACACACATTAGTTTCATTCAATTATCAACATATATCAGCAAAATCATCCATAACCAATCAAACCAATAACCAAAACATGGCTAACCACTCTATAAAGGTTACTGAAACAAACAGAAACACAAACACACACACAAGTTCAGATTGAAACTCACCTCGAACAAGAAGGACCAATCAAACACAACAAATCAAAACCCTTGTAACACAGGTCTTTTACCAAGCCTCTTGATCTCTCTATCCATTTGTCCAGTAAGCATCAACCCAAACATCTTATAATCACACAAAAACGACCAAAAGGGATGACCAAAAGTAGCTGGAACATTCTTCTCAACAAAGAAATGACTATACCAAGCACATCCATAACCAGATAAAGGAACACACAACAAAAACCACCAACTAAACAAAAAAGAACACAACAAAAACAATAAACTCAAAACCGTTCCAACAAAGTGCCAATGTCTTGTTGCTCTTTTTGAATGCTGGCTCACATAAAATGCCCAGAAATCTTCTAAATTTCTAAAATTCATTTTTTTTCAAAAAATCAGATTTTTTTTTGAAAACCCAGATGGGAAAATGGATGAAAATCTGTTTTGGTTATGAATTTGAAGGATTTAGATCAAAAAATGAAAAGGGTTGGAAGAAAAGTTGGGATTTTTATGAGGTGAGGAAAATGTAGAGAATACAAAGAAAGAGGATGTTTTGCATTGAATTCTACGGAAGAGTGTTGTGTTGTGTTGTTTTGTTGATGTCGTGTGTGGATTTGATTGGTTTGATTGTCTTTGTTGTTGTGTTGGCTTGATCTGAGAGTGACTTCATGGTTAAGCTTTTCTTCTTAATCCTCATCCTTTTTCCTTTCTTACACTCTTTGCTTCACTTTTCTTTCTATAGAAAAGCTTCTTAATAAGCAATTAATCGAATTAATCGAAGGGTTTGTCTAATATGTGTAATATTATACATATTAAAACAAACTAAAAGAGAATTTTTTTTATTGGAAAACATATTTAATATTAATACATAAGTTTTAATGTAAATTTAACTTTTTAAATTTTCTAACATGTGCAAATTCGTACATGTTAGAAAAACCTTTAATTTAATCTTTAAGTCATTATTTAAATTATTCTTTCATTCAATTATTCAATCCTCCGGTTAAAAAAAATAATTTTTTACATGATAATTTATTGACTAAATTGATGTATTTTTCAAAGTTTAAAAACATTTTAGTTGATTTTAATAGTTTGTGAACTAACTTGATAAAACGTTTAAAGATCAAAATTATGTGTTTATTCAAATACTTATATATGCAAAAGATCCGTACAAATAAGATAAAAATATTTAGGTGGATAGTTTTTGCTCATGTGGCGTACCAATTTAAAAGTTCTTTTTTTAATATTGTAAGGTTAATTTGAAAAGAAAAACTTTTTGCAAAGACTAAAATTAAAATTACTCTTGCTTGCGGGGAATTTTTATATGTTTAAGCCTTGTTAAAAATATTGAGGAAAAGAAACTGAAAACAAAGACTAAATTCCATGCATTTAAGGGAAGAATTCTTTGAGTTTTATTAAGGTATCTTGTCGGTGGGTGAAAAAAAAAATTAGTCTAATATTTAATGAATTGTTTTGATATTATTGATTTGTTTAGATGTTTTATATGCTTAGAGTTTTTTTTTTTTTTTTTACTACTTTGATAGTCTGATTACTTTAATTTCATGATTCGTCTAATAAAAATGATATTTATTTCTAGGTCTGTTCTTTTGAATCAAATATTCATGTGCATTGATATAAGTTGATACATGTTCAAACAAGCTTCAATCCATGTATTTTTTTAATCATTGCTATTTAGGGTCTCCCGGTCTTTTTTTCATTTTTTCCTAGGGTTATCTTCCTAAGGTGATTAACTCATTCAATTCTTTGCATTGTAAGTGGTCCTCCATCATCGACTTCTAATATGTGTAATTTTCAGCTATTAGCTTGAACATATCTTCATCATGAGTGATAGAACTCTCCATCTTGAGTTACACATGATAATAATTTCTTTACCTAATGGGACTAGTGTCGTATAATAGAATAAATATGAGTTCGTGAATATAGTGCACCAGAGAAGTTCTTAGGAAAGCGATGCAAGTCAACAGACACACTTAAATACCAACTTTTTCTTCGTAAAACTTTTCCAGACATACACCATAACACTTATAACTGTCATCTTCACATTTTTCTAGCTTGAATATTATTTATTTACTTTTGTTCTTTTGAAAATGTGTTTGAAATGATGTTGTTGAGAGAAAAAATTTCACTATATTCAAAAACAAAAAAAGATGAGTCATCATACTCAAAAGCATGAAATTGGCAAAACATGATAACTCAAATGCAATAATATATAAGAAACTCTGAGGAAGATTAGCATGATTTATCCTTTACATTTTCTTTATACAATTTGGTGCAGGAAGTTTTACTCCACATAACAATATCTTACCATTACACTGTTTTAAACAATTTAGTACATTAAGGTGACAGTGACACACATGACCAGAAGAGACATAGAATTAATTTACCAGTGACTAATTAATTCTATCATATATGAGCTAAAATACTTGTACAAACTCACTTTTTTTTTCATCTAACTTGTTGATTGTTGATAATATCTGTGCAGTTTAAGCTGAAAATATTTCAATTTACTTTTTGATATGAAACTAGGTTAGAAAGAGTTCTTTCCATTCATTTCTTATATACAAAAAAAAAATGAAATTTTGAAATTTGTAATTTTCTGTGCTTCTGATGTATAAAAACTAAGGGTAATTTTTCAATGAGAAGAAGTCATAAAACTTGCTCTCCGGTGGCAAAAAGATTCCAAAAAATGGTGGTGACAACATAGAGACATGCTGTTATAGTTAGGAATGCTTGAAATGATCCCAACCATTGTACAAAATAACCAGTTCCAATTGTGCTTATGATAGCTGCTAAAGTCCCAGCTGAATTTGATATTCCTGTAATAGTTTCCTTATTGTTAAAACAAGAACCATAATGTAAGAACAAAAGGCTTAATTAACTTTTTAGTCCCTAAAATGTACACATTTATTGGTTTTTGTTTCCGTAAAAATTTGTCGGTTTTAGTTCCTAACGCCTAAAGGCTAAAACACAGGAAATATTGCTTCTGATCCTTATCATTTTGATTTTACTCTTTATAATATTTGTTCATGTCGGAATTAGTCCTTATATATAATTCACAATTCCGCATATTATAGGACTAAGGACTAATTCCATTATGCACAAATGTTTAAAGGAACTAAAACAATAAGGATCAAAAGCATCTTTTGAATATTACAAGGACTAAACTGAAACGAAGTTATTTTATAGAAACTAAAACCAAAAACTATGCATATTATGGACTAGAGAGAAATTAAAGCCAAACACAAAAGTTAAAAAATGGGAAGACATTCCAAACACATTTGCTTAAGTTCTTACCATGTAAAATTCCTGCATAGTGAGGAGCAATGTCCTGATAAAGTAAAATGTAAAAGGTTACTAATATATTTGTAAGTTCCTGAAATGTCATTAATATAATGTTTAAAGTTTAAGAGTATATTCAGATTTTTGTGTGCTAGACTTACTTGTATGTTAAGCATAAAACCAGCTTGGCTGAAAGAGCTTAAGCTTAAAGCTGCAGTCAAGAGTGTAGCTGCCATTGTTGGTGTATTGGCGTAATTCAAGCAGATCAAGGTGGCAGCTGGCCCCATAAATCCAATTGTCTGCAATTTTATATATGCATTACTAAAAATCAACATGAATAAGGAAATAGTTTCCAGTACTTAATATGAATTCCATCTGTTTTTGGTCTATAATTGCTTTCAGTGTTGTCAATCGCAGATCGTGGAAAATAGTATTTTGTAATAATTCAGCTATGCGACAGTTCTACAGCGGCGCTATAGCCTTTCTGTTGACAACATTTTGTAATAAACAGCATATCGCAGAACAATATTGATTTGTTCAAATAGCATATCGAAGAACTATAACTGCTATTTAACAACACTGGCTGCTTCAAATCAAAAACGGAAAACTTCTCATAATGTTGAAAGATACCTGCATGATCTTTCGGACAAATGTTGTAGGGTACCCTGCGTTGATTAAGAAGTCTGATGCAGTACCAGCTAGATAACCTGAAACTGCCATCGTTGCCCATGGAACTGCACTAAACCATGCAGCCTGCTTCAAATTCACATTATATACCTACAGAAAGAACAAAAAAATTAGTCCAATGTTGAATGTTCTAGGACTTCAGAATGTTAAGCAATATTTTTTAAGCTAGCTCATTCTGGCATGCATATTTTTTAAGCAATATGTTAAAAACAACAGCATAATGTTGTTTATATTGTTATAGTTAACCATGTTATAGGTGTGACGTATCCATCTCCTTCACTGATGACTAGTTTCTGTCGGAGAACCTGACTGGCCACCTTTAGTTAGGTCTCCGGTCCAAATCACATTTTTTCCATTCGCAAGACTCGAACCAAGACCTTGCTTAAGGGATCCAAGTCAAGTTTCACTCAGACCAACATAATGTCGGCAAGTTGTTTATTATTATAATTAATAAGTAACAAGAACAAAGTAAGAAAGTAATTACACTTTTGAAATAAACCGGCATCCATGAGAGGAGAACAAAGTAACCCTGCAAATTAAGCAAGGTTAAAATCAGCATGCTTAAAATTAAATTCATGATATCAAGCAAGTTCTTATCTTCACTCAAAAGCAAATAAAACTCACCCAATTGTTAGTTGCATTGGCAAATATTATAGCCCATGACGGTAATTTTGATAAAATAAGGCCTACGGGAGGAAACTTGTTACTCTTTTTTGGAGAAGCAGTTTTTCCAGCTTGGGTCAATCTTAATTCTGATCTGCTAATGAAATCGCTTTCCGAAGGATCATCTGTAACTTGATACGACCATGTCATCGCCCATAGTATACCAATAAATGAGAATAATATAAAAGGACCAAAAATTCCAATAGTTGACAACATAATTGGTGTTATCAACAAGCCTATGACATTGCCTATATGAAATCCAGCCATTGAAATTCCAAATGCAGTTGCTCTTTCATTATTTGGAAACCACCTATTCAAATTACAATATTAGATAAGCAATAAAAAAAAACATGAAATCAAGATTTTAGATGACTCTCAGTTAGCAATGCGATTGCGATTATAGTCGTATTTGGTATTGTTTTACAAGTTTACAGTTTAGAAGAGAGAATTTGTTTATGTTTCCAACATAGTATCTGTTACAAGTTGCATAAAAAGATGTCTTATATCCAAATTTGAAAGAGACAAATTTGAAGAGATCTTATATCCAAATTTTCAATACTTGGACTCCAAGGTATGTATCAGAGATAACTAAGTATTGGTTTAACTATTTATTTACAAGAACTAATATCAAAGTTAGCCATATTTGCAAGACTAAATGAATAATTAAACCTTAAATATTTATGTCCAAGAAGATTTTAGAGGCATCACCTTGATAAGAGAGTGCTCATGGATGGAAGAGCTACCCCTTCAGCTAGTCCGAAGAAAGCACGAATTGCCAACAAGGCTATTGTTGAGTGGTTTGCTGCTAAAGGTGTAAGGAGAGTTGCTAGAGACCACAACAATACACCCCAAGCCATCACCCTTTTTCCTCCATATCTATCTACCAAAGCTCCACCAATCACTGATGAGAATATGTAACCCCACAAGAAAGATGACTGATAAATGCATGAAAAACATGTGCTTTATGTTAGCCAAGTGAGTCCACCACAAACAAACAAACTGGTTTGGTTGTCAAAGATATTGTTATGTATCATAAGCCACTCAAATAAAATGAAACTATTATGCATTTTAGACAGAATTTTTTTAAAAAGTCTGCAACCACAGACCGAGCCTCGGCCTCAAAAATTTCAACACAACTGTGATTGAGACCACATCAGTCTCAGTCGAACATGATTCTCTGAGATATCAAAGATCATAACGCGACAGCTATTTAAAACCTTGGTTTAAGGAACTACAAACCAGTTTGATCATGGTAATTGAACAAAAACAAATGTTTTTCTTCAACAAAACTCTTCAAAAAACAAACTTTTTTATTGCCAACGACCGGTAAATTAACTAGTAAGTAATATAATGATTGTTTCAAATTGGAGCAAGTAATACTAGTTTCTTCCCAAGCCATTGACTAGACTTGTGAATTGTTCTCCTTTTTTGTGTCAAAATATATGAAGCACCGACACAGACAAAACACACGATCAAATATAACTCAATGTTGGACACTGAACACGTATATTCATGATCAGAAGATTTGGAATCAATATATTACCTGAACAATGCCAAGAAAAGAACTAGACCAACCATGTTTAGCAGCAAGAGGAACAACAGCAACCGACATGACAACGCGGTCAGCGTTACACAGACACATGACACATGCCAACAACAATACAACCTTATACCTCTCAGGAATACTAACAACAATACCATTTTCTCTACTTTTCCTTCCCACAAACATTCCTCCATCTATTCCTTCTGCAGTACATTTCACACTCCATTGTCTCCATTCTTCTCTTCTTCCTCTTTTCCATTCCAATTTCTTTGTCTCAAAACCTAACTTGGCTTTCCTAAAACTAACAAAACTCAAATGGGGTGGTGCATATGAATGACATGAAGAAGGAGAAGAATATTTTCTTGTGGAGGAATACAAGTTATGACATATTGATGAGTTTGTAGTAGCAGCCATCAAGAATATTGATTTGTGATGATTATAAGAATTAATAAAAAACTATCATATCACAAACTCATGTAGAATTGATGGTTTTTTTTGTTGTTGTTATAAAATGGAAAATGATGAAGAAAGGGTTATCTTTGTGTGTGAAACATGGTTGTGATAAATTTGTTTGTATCTTTGTTTTGTTCTATATGATGAGTTTGGTGCAATGGCAAAGTATTTGAACAACTACCACAAGAATTGAAAGAGAAGAATAAAAAAGAATGATATAAAGAAAAGAAAAGACAAGTTTTTTGCTAGATTTGGTAGGGTTGGTGAGAAAATGAAAAGCTGTCAAATGAAGAATTTGTGGCTTCAAGAATGAAGATGCGTGACAATATATGGATTCGGATTCCACGCATTAAACTTAGTCGTTTAATGTCAATTTAATTAATTGTAATGTGAGCTGATTGATCACATGTCATAACTGAAATCTAGCTAAAATTTTGATCTTAACACCGTTTTTAATATCAACACCTTATATAATACTTTCTCCGATTTTTTTTACAAGAGAATGTTTAGTTAACAAAAGTTGATGTATCTGGTTCAAAATTCAATTTATATACATCATTTTTTGTTGACTCGACTTTCTCTTATAAATAGAACTAGAGGGGTATTTACTTTTTATCTCGTATTTTGTTTGTACACAATCAACGGACTCAGACTATATTTTATACAATGTTAAATATGGTCTTAAATTTTTGTATGTCAAAATAACAACTCTCTTTAGTATAGTGATTGAGAATCTCCGAAGAAAATAAACACAAGTCGTGAGTTGATTCTCCGATTGGAATAGCTACTCTGATTGCGGTTGTGTTAAATATAAATATTTAATACCAAAAATGATTTCCTTCAAAATAAAATAAAAAATGATTTATGTGAAAAATCACATAATTTCGTGGGTTTGAAAGTATTTGTGTATTAAAAGGGAAAGAAAAAAAAAGAAGGTATTTGTGTGTGTTGGCACCACGTGTGGGAGTAAGTACACATGAATCATGTAACAACAACGACACCAACCTCATTGCACGAAATCTTCTATGTCTATAATCATTGACTTTTTTATTTTGACCAAATCCATTGACTATTTTTTAAGGAGCAACTTTTTGTTTTTATTAAAAACAAAAGGGGCGGTTAAGAACGATAGCTAAACATGGTCTTGGTCAACATTTATGTTTGAACAGTTTTCCTTAAAAATAAATCACCAAGTAGGTTCTTTGATTTAGTCACTATTATAAGTAAAAAGTTCATGTATATAGTTTATAATTATACATTATTTATTAAATGAATTTAAAATATGAATTTTTGTTTATAATACTGACTGAAGAGTATGTATATATATTACTATAACTTATTCCTTTTGATTTTCAGATAAGTTTAAATATCAATTTGATATAAAGAAGATCGGAGTGCAATTTTTATCAAAGAAAATTCAATGAAGATCTATACCATCCAATTTCTTTTCAATTGACTTTGATTGCATCAATATAAACAATGAGCGGCTGAGATCTCATTCTAGAAAAATATCATTGAGAAGATCCGTTCTTGCAAAAAAATTATATCTAATTTCTCTTGTATAAGTTTTTGAAGAACAAAAATTTAGGCTACTTCGATTCCAATGACTCGTATGAGTAGACATGTTTCAAGGCTAAAAAATGTTTATAGAAATACTTACAAAACAGTCGTTAAAAAATTTTCCACATCAGTGAAATTAAACTTACATTTTTACATGATATATTAGTCTAACTCTTTATCAACTAAACCAACATTCATCAGTGTTTTATAATGTTAGAGTAAGTTCAACAATACTTCCCAGTCAAGTTAAACAATAGATTAAGGAAGAAGCCATTTACCTTTCGGAGAACGAGAAGCTGCTCTGTTCATCCATGATAAAATAAATGACCAAAACAATAGAATAAGTGGAAGCAAGAAAATCAAGACAAATAAACTACTAATATTTCGTATGACTTCCTTAGGTAACACACAAGCCAACAAAAATATATAGAGTCCTTCAATTCAAGAAAAATATTTGGTGGTGGTGGTGGTAGTTGTGCTTAACTCTTGAGTTGAAAAAGAGTGATAATTAGTTAAAGGGTTTGATCGTCGCTTCAATGTAATAACTGTACTAACATGTGTTGTTTGGATAAAATATTCTTTGGTCATTGACTATAATAACCATTCATTGAAAAAAATGTCACTAAAAATAATAAGTCTTATTCGAATCACTGGATCCTTTTATTTATCAAATTTTTAAACATAACACAAATTAATACTAATAATTCAATCATGTAATATAAAAAGTCAAATCAAATATACACTAGATTGACGACCCGTGCGCCGCACGGGACCTACCGATTAAAATAGTCACCAATGAGTGATATTATAATAAAAAATTGTTGTGGAATTTATCAAATGATAAAAATTTATTAGATTAGTGATATGATGACGACATTTATATAGTTCGAAAATCGTACTTTTTACAAATTCATTTTCTTTTTGTCTAGTTTTTTTGTGGATTATGAATAGTATATGTCAGAAGCGGTTGATTCAATTCCTATCATTGTTTTTTTTTGAAGAGGCTAAAATGAAATATATTACCACATAAAAGCGTTATTCCCAGCACAAGGGGTGCCAAGGAAAAACGACAAGGTCTCAACAATATTTACAAAGGGAAACAAA